>Ga0209654_1001359_pt1 | contig 19717 bp, 28 predicted proteins | sample SaaInl1SG_22_DNA_FD_184646 | JGI IMG/M metagenome (GOLD analysis project Ga0209654, IMG submission 184646) | Marine microbial communities from expanding oxygen minimum zones in the Saanich Inlet - ESP_161SG_22_DNA (SPAdes) (version 2) | ecosystem: Environmental > Aquatic > Marine > Intertidal... | reverse complement strand
TTTGATCAATATCAACAGTGTTACTATTACCTATAATTGTAAGTTCTAAATATTGTGCGGCATCGTGTTGATCTATGTATACAGTGTTGCTTCCGCCTGTAATGTTAACATGTGCTTCCATACCGTGTGCGGCTGTGTCAGCAAGTTTGCTTGTACGCTTTGTGCTTTGTGATTGTGTAATACCTGAACTATATACAGGGGTTGGAGCCGCTGGCGCAGATGCAGTTTCACCTGCGGCTAGAGGTTCTGTACTGTCGTAGGTATAGTTAGCAAGTTGTGTATTTGTAGGATAGTTGATTTCGACTGGAAAACTATCACTATCGTATTTGTAGTATCCTTCGTCGAGAGTTATCAATGTTCCCCAAAATCCGTTTCCGTTGTAAAATATAGCACCGTCAGCAAGTGCTCTAAAACTTCCTGTATTGTGTAATACCTTATAAAGTGTTCCGTTGCTGTTATATGATGCTAATCCATATGTTCCGGAATTTGTTGTGCTTTCGAAAAATTGAAGATACCTACCATTTGCACTTAAATCTGCTTGTTGTGTATCAGTTAATCTGTGTGCTGAACTTGTTTGTGTAGTATAGTTAACAGACACATACAAGTTATTAAAGTTACTTGCATTCAAAGTTCCGCTACTGATATACCACTGAACGTCCCAGGTTTGCGCCGTAGTAAACTTACCATCTGTTATTCCTGCATATACGCTGTTTGCAAATAGCAAACAAAATACAATACTACTGAGTTTGAGTAATGTTGATTTGTACATTTGCGCCCCCATTCATTAATATGCCTGCTTCTACTCCGTCTTGAATAATAACAAGATCGGCGTTTGTATCTCGCTCAGTTACAACATCTGCTACATGCGGAATGCGTTCGGAGCGTATTGCAATTTCTTCTTCATTATAATAACTTTGATTTTTAATCCAAGGATACTTGTGAATTGTTGGTAACACTCCGTCATAATCTTCCATAGCATCACCAAGGTCACCTAATGTTAATTCCAACATATTATCTAAAAAGTCTCCACCAAATTGATCACGTTCAAGATCGCTAGTTGCTAACTCATTAGTAGCGAGATAGTCTTTCATTAGTTCGTCAAATTCTAACAAATCTACATCTAAAAAACTTGTTGTTCTTGTCGATTCTTCGTCGTTCTCAAACCCTTTTGGAAATTCATAAGGTGGTGTAATAATAAGTAAATTGTTTAGGGTAGGTCGATCCTTTAGGATTTTTGGTTTAGAGGGATTTGAATACTGACTAGATACTACTGTGGTCTGATATGCTTGATTCATGACAACTAAGCCTGACATTGTACTAACTACAATTTCCCCTACAGGGCATGTATTTTCATCATCTTTATTTTCAATGAGACCAAAGTCTGGACACGATGGAAGTAGAGTTACCATACTTTGTCCTATTTCGTTTACGACCATAGCAAAGTCTGTACCACGAACACTTACTGTTGCTGTAGGTGTTCTTAGTCTCACATTTTCTGGATTATTTTTAGCAACGCCGCCTGATGCATAACGAACTGTACCCATTGTAACTCGCATGGATAACTTGCCTGTATTGGCTGATGGATTATAAGCAAACTCATCAATAATAAATTGCGATCCTTCGACTACTGCTACTTTAGTATTGTCGTCAAATGTAAGTGCTAATTTTGTATTTTTAGTTTCAATTGCATCATTCATCTCAAGGCTTCCGCCTTTTTTAGCCGCAATAGTATTCTTATCCCGATACAAATTTGCATCAGGACCTTGTTGTTCTGTGATCGAACCTATTGACGCTATCGCCGGAGACGATAACATTAATAGTATTATACTATAAGCCGTCGCCTTGAGTGATATTGATTTCATTTCCTGTACCGTCAATAGTTAAATCCACAACTCCTGATTCAGTTGTACTATCTTGAATGATGTTTACCACGTTGCTGTCGCTTCCAGCAGTAGTAGCACCAATACTAACTTTTACTTCAGTAGTACCATCGGTACCTGTTATGCCATTTCGTCCAATAGCAATTTTGTTACTATCCGAACTGTTTGAAATATCAATGTCGACTCCAATGTAATCCTCAGCCATTTCGCCTGAACATGTAGCGTCTGCTACTGAACTTGCAGAAGTGCTGAACGCACCACATACGTCGACTTGATTTGAATCACCTACAATGTTAACATCAATTGCAGGGTCACTTACTGAGCCTAAGTCAATGTTTAATTCGTTTGATGAGCCAGTCTGTACGACATCGATGTCTGGTGCGCTCGTTGCACTACCAGTTTCAATATCTACACTGTTGTTTGAACCATCTTGTGAAATGTCAATATCGGCACTTGAACCATTGATAGTAGTCCTCTCAGCCTGACTACCTACAGTATTTCCGTCGCCTTGTTGTGTAATGTCAATTGTACTAGACGAGCCAGCCTGGTCTAAATAGACGTCTGCCGCGTTAGCCGCTGTCATTACTGACACTGCTATTACCAGTGTCATCGCTATTCTGTGTAGCATTTTGTTTGCCCTCCAAATCTATCCCTGGGATAGACTTCTCTTGATTAAATTTATAAGGTTCACTGAATTTCCAATAACCTTTTGCTTCTCCTTCTCTTATCACTTCAACAACCGCTTGGTCAATTGCCGCCCTCACAGCATATCCAACCGGTTCATTAATCGTGTGACCTGCTTCTATTTCAGCCGCTTGTGTACCAAGATCAAAAAACCTAAAAAACGTAAAACTATTACCAGTGCTTAAAATGGTTTTAGTTGTACTTACAGTAATTAAAACTTCTCCTGTTTCTACACCAACAACTCTCATACTGACTGTCACAACATCCTGTCTATATTGTGTGCTAGGACCGATACCTAAGTATCTTGCTCCCGAGCCTCCTGTCATTGTGTTACTATCGTAACCCGTGATGCCTCCTTCGATAATCATCCCCGCCTGCATCAATGGCGGTAATTTCTTATCCGAACAATTTATAGTTGTCGGATCTATCCCAGTAGTTTGGGCTAGTCTCTGTTTTTCTTTTTCGCAAGCATCTTGAGCAAACTGCTGTCGTGCTTGTCTAATAATTTGTCTTTCTTTAGTTAAGTTGTCTAAGCCAACACGCTCTACAACCCTAAACCATAATCCGCCGCCTACATCTTGAAATGCATTTACTACCCAAGCATCGGCACCCTGTGTAACTGCATAACTAATATTGCTAAACTTATCTCCAGGTTTACGCTGACCAGTCTTATCTTCAAACTTATATACTGCAACTACAATCGGGCCACGTTCTGGTGCTGGTACAGCATCAAAATCTCGAACCATACTTGATTCAAGTGCTTTAGGTACTTCAGGAGTATGTATCGGTTTAATCGACGCACACCCTGCTAGTGTAATTAATACAGTTAATATGATTCCTAATCTGATCATTAAAATGCAAAGTCCCCTACTGGTGTTTGAAATTCTGATGCAAGATCGCCGTTGCTATCATAAATTTCAACATATATAATATCGCTTTCACGTTTCCACTTAATTGTGTCACCAAACGGAGTTTCGCTTTCAGTCCAATCAGTATCATCTAATCCACTGTTTTCACCAAACAAACTGTCGGCTATGTTTTTAGAAAGTTGAGCATAAATTCTTGATTCTAAGTTATTTTTAAACTTGTACCTATTAGTACTTTTTTCTTCACGCTCTGCTTTATCTAATGCGGCTTGCTCATCTTCTTTTATCTTATCCTTGCGTTGTTGCTCTAATTGATGAATTGTAAGAACATGGGTGCTATACCCTATGCCCGAGAACGCAGGAGATTTAAAATTATGTGTTAATTCACCAGCATACGCTGATGATGCTAATAGTGTTATTGCTACGAATAATGTAGATTTCATTTGGAGCCCTCCAATTGTATTTAGCGATATTTATGGTATCATTAACAACCAGGTAAATACGTTATAGGAGATTCCAATGAAACGTTTATTATCGCCTTGGTGGGCATTACTTACACTTGGTATTTTAGCATATACATTTTTACATCAACCTGTATTTTTAGAAAGTGTAAAATTAAAATACTTCGATAACTTGATTATTAATCAAGAACCTGTTAACAATGACATCGTTGTAGTTGAAATAGACGATGCGGCACTACAGCAATACGGACAATATCCTTTTCCAAGAGGCACCTACGCAGAAATTATACAAAACATAAGCGACCAAGGTGCGTCAACTATTGTGTTTAACATTATGATGCCTGAGCCTGATCGGTTTGGGGAAGATGACTTATTAGCACAAACACTAGCACAACATCGTGTAGTTGTTCCAATGCGACCAGACTTCGTTCTAACAAACCCTCCACTTGCACCGCGAGTAAATGTAGTAGGCGTTGAAAATTCTGGAGTACTAGCAAGTTATCCTGGAATGATTAACAACATTCCGTTAGTAGAGGATAATGTACAAGGCAGTGGTATTGTTGCCGTTGATCCTGAAGTAGACGGTGTTACTAGGCGTATTCCGAACGTTGCTACTGTAGTTGGTTATGACGGATTTATTTTCCCTAGTCTAGCATTAGAAGCATTAAGAGTACAAGCAGGTGCTAAAAGCACTGATGTAAAACTATCTCCATACGGCATTGAGATGTTTCGTGTACTGAAAGACTTCCGTACAAGAGAATTTTATTACATTCCAGTTGATGACGAAGGTCGTACATGGATTGACTGGAGCCAACAAAGTCAAACTGCTAGTATCACAGACTTGCCTGATCTAACAGGTAAAATCGTTATTGTAGATGTTACTGCGGCAGGTATTTCTAACCCTGTTGCTACTGCTACTGGCGGTGAGTTTCCAGGTACAGTACAAGCGGCAATGATAGGTACAATGTTAAATGAATCAAATATTCAGCGTCCTGGTGTCTTTAGCGATTACGAAATTTATGCAATGATTGCTGGATCATTATTGTTAATTGTATTAAGTCGTTGGATGTTCGTAGGTCTAGGTACAACTGTACTTCTAGTAGGCGGAGTAGTTCCTGCTAGTATGTATGTGTTTGCTACAGAGAAAATGTTATTAGATGCTACAGGTCCAGTTATTGTATTTGTTATAATTGCCCTACAGGTATATGGTATTAAGTTTGTACGAGAGTTCTTAGAGAAACAAGCAATTAAGAAACAGTTTGCAGGATATGCATCACCTACGGTAGTGCGTATGTTACAAGAGAATCCGGCGCTAATTAAAGAAGGCATGAAACGTGAAGTTAGTATTTGCTTCTCGGACCTTAGAGGCTTTACTCCATTAGGGGAATCATTTGGCAACGATGTAAAAGGCTTGACTAAACTTATGAATGGCTATATGGATGCCATTACAGAACCTGTGCTAGACGCAGACGGAATGATTATTAAGTACATAGGCGATGCTAGTATGCACATACACAATGCACCAATAGACGATCCTAATCATCCGCATAATGCAGTAATGACAGGCTTAAAAATGCTCAAAGCAGTGGAGAAGTTTAATGAGAAGATCACCGCAGAAGGACGACCCGAAGTGGGCATGGGTGCTGGTATTAATACTGGCCTTGGCTATCTGGGTGAAATGGGTAGCACAAGCAGACACTCATACGACATCCTCGGAGACGCAGTCAGTACAGCCGCTCGTATTGAAAGCAAATGTAAGGAGTACGGATGTCTACTACTTGTTGGAGAAGCGACATACGAAGCAACAAAAGATGAATTCTTCTACCTCAAAGTAGATGACTTGCAAGTTAAAGGTAAGAGTGTAGGATTGAGTATCTATACAGTGTTAGATAACATGAATAATAAATCAGATGCTAAAAGTAAAAAGTTACATGCCGAAATGCACGAAGCATACAAGGCTCAGAAATTTGATGAAGCAATTTGGCTTTGTGAAAGACTGATGCGACACTTCAGCGGTAAGATGGAAGGGTATTATACAATGTGGATTGAACGGTGTGAATATATGAAAACACAGGACTTACCTGAGGACTGGGACGGAATTTTTATTGCACAAAGCAAATAATGCAAGCAATCTTAAATAGCATCACAATTACAAGAGATACCCCAATAGTAACAATATAATCGTCATGCTTCCGTAAGTTGCTAGTAACAGGACGTACGGAGGTCGACCATTTCTTTTGATAACTACTTTTTTCTAGCATCTGGTGCCCCCTTTGGCTGTTCGCCTGTTGAATCAAATTGCTGGCTTCGGCTTTGGTATTTAGATACAAGTGCATCAAGTTCTTCTTGCTGTTCCTTGTTAAGATTTTTATCTAATAAATGTCTATGCTCTAGAACCATGCTCAACTTCATGTTCATGCGTATCATGTCATTATCTAACATGCGTATACGGTCAACAAGTTTAATAAGTGTGCCCATTGTTTGTCCTATGATAGGATCAATAGTTTCTGTTACCCACCTCCAAATAAAGTAGATAAAGTATCCCATTCCTAATGCGGCTACAATAGGAAAGCCTAAGTCCTTTATAGTAGTTGCTAGATCTACTTCCATTACTGTTTGTTGCTCTGGTGTTTTAATACCATTGCACTAAGTTCGTCTGTTTTAACTAACCAACCGTTTTCGTTTACAATAAACACATCGCCTGGTTTGTACAAGCCTTTGTCCATTACTTCAGTCGGTGTGTCGCCTACAACTTTAAAGCCTTTACCGCCCGGTATACTATCAATAGTATAATCCATCCATATCATCTAATCTCTCCTTGCATCATTCTTGCCTTCGTTGGCCGCAATACGATCAACGTTAGGTTTTACACCTAGTGTATAACTAAGAAGCGCATCAATTTTAACAAGGTCATTGTTCATAGTTTGAACACGATTGTCTAATTGCCCAATGATATTTTTTAAGGTGGTGACCGAACCGGTGACTCCGGCGAGTATAAATCTCAGTGTAAGAAAGACGAAGTATCCTGCCGCAAGTGCTCCTGCGATTGGAAATCCTACGTCACTCACGAGAGTTAGAAAATCCATATTGTTGCCCTCTTTGTTATATTGCCCAATAGTATTTATCAATAAATAATTATATGGAACTATTATTTTTACTAGTGATCAAGCATGTATGGATCGATTTAGGATTTCAGCCAACTTCGTATCCGCAAGGACAAGGTAAGGCAAATTATTTTGGATTGTATGGACATTTACAGCATTACATACCTCATGGCTTAGGCACGGTTCTGATACTATTATTCTTTGTAGACCCGTACACGGCGCTTATAGGCGGTCTTATAGACTGGTTATGCCACTGGCATATAGACTATACTAAAACAAACATACGCAACAAGTATGGTTGGAAAACTAAGGATAGAGAGTTTTGGATTTTAAACGCAGTTGATCAAACACTGCATTTTGCAACCTATTATTTAATTATTGTTTTGCTGGTTGTGTAGGTTCAGAGTTTTTTACTTCGTATTCTACTTTAGCAATACTTTTAAGTAATTTACCCATTTCAATAACACTTCTAATGTATCCGCCGGAACTATCACCTTTCATGTTAGTTCTTACTTGAATAAGCAGAGTGTCACCTTTAACTTCTTTAATTGCTTCAGTTCCAATTGGACGTCCATGAATTTGGATCTTAGGTGGATCCATTTGGTGTACAACTTGTAGATCAAATTGTTCCATTGCCTCAGCCAGTTCAGGTCCGAAAGTTAGTTCAGTAAAGCCCGGACTGTTTGGCGTTGCTTTTAAAATGACCATACTCACTTTTGGATCATTCAAAGACGCATGATGTGATATTCCAGTATACAAGCGTTTAACAAATTTTACTTCTGCTGGAGTGTTGCCTTGTAGTTCATTAGTAAGTGCGTCAGCAACATCTTTGTATACTTCTTTGAAGATAGGATAGTTATCTTTTGCTACTGAGCCATTCATTTGTTCAATATACCTATCACTAATGTTTATACCAAAAATGCTTTTAAACAATGTTTGTACTTTTTCGTAACTGTTACCTGGAACTTGGCCAAACTGTTTAACATCACCTGCTTTAGCACTTAGTAGTTCAATTGTGTTTTCGTCAATGCTTAGGAACAAGTCTGCCTTGGTTCCTTTTTGGTCTGACACTCCGTCACTGTTAACAGTAATTTTATTACTTTGTGGGTCCGATGTTGAAATGTTAATTGCTTCTTTTAAGGCACTACTAGTGTTTGCCCATTCTACTGATGATCTATTAAGTCCGACCATCTGTGGCGCTAACTTTTTAGTTGATAATGACTTTTGTAGTGAACTAAAACTTGTTTGGTTAAGAACTAGAACATAATCTACTTTGTCGTTACCTGATGTTGTAGTTAAAGTTCCACGCTTGTTCTTGTTTTCACGTACAACTTCCATCTTAGAAAGAACATCAAGTACATCTTCTTCGGTAATTGTTTCGCCTACTTTTTGAAACTTTGCAACTGTTGCCGCACCAAGAAATGCTTCTCCAACATCGCCTGTATTAAAGTCTTTGGTGCCGCCTTTCATTTCAGGCGTTTTGTAAACATTAGCAGTCGAAACTTTATTGTCAGTTCCGTCAATTGTAAGTTGAATAGATCTTGGAAGTTTATTTACTGGGATTAAAAATCCACGGTCGTCAACATTTACTTCTGATTTATCATCTGGAACTGTTGGTGTACCATAAAATAAGTTTGACAACATTTCTGCATCCGATGGTTGAAATTTAACTTTCTTACCATAAGTGTCTCTAGATGGACCTTCAAGTTCAATAAGTTGACCTGTGTTGATCATCCCAATAAGTACATCAAGGTACTTGCCTGCATACTTCTTAAGGTCTACTGGACCAATGCCCGATTCAGTTAATGTGGTTTTAAAATCTAGATATCTCATAACAAATGTATTTATGCTAGTTTTGGAAAGAGCATATCTGTGCAGAACTTATCAACATCTGCTTCGTCAAGTCCTAAACTTTTCATTACATTTGGTGTATGGGGGTTTTGTTGCTGATTGTGACAGTAGTAATCTTGTGATGCTTGTACTAGTGCTTGGTCACCTTCGCCTTTGGTTAATCCAACTTCGTCTAAGTATGCACGTAGATTGTCAGTAGCAATACGAATAATTTCGTCTGCTTCTTCATCCGTCTTTACATTGCCTGCGGCAAGCATTTTACCAGTGAAGATATTAGTAGCCCACTCAGGAAGTTTGCGTTGCTTCTCTGGTACAAAGTGTTCTACACTTTCAAAGTATCCGTCAATCATAGGATGGTCAGGATCACTGCTAGGTGAAAAATCGTGAAAGGCTCCTGTCATTTTATTTTTACCTGCAATAACATCAAAGCCGTAAATAGGTGCAGGGTTGTCTAGCGTAGGAAAAATGCATACGTGCATCATCCACAGGCCTTTAGACTCACGAGCATCTACAACATCTATGTGAGCCCGTCTAACAGTATCATTAGCCCAAACCCGATTAATCCAGCCGCTTTCGGGCCTATTAAAATAATCAAGTCCGGGTTCGTTAATTTCAGTAGCGTGTTCGTTAAATATTTCAATAATCTCATCCTTGCAATTAATTAACTTGTCCCAAATCATTATTGATTGTCCTTCTCGTTAAGTAGTAGGGTTAATAGTTTACGAACGTGTACTAGTTCTTTTTTGACTTCTTTTAATTCTTGTAAAACGTTTTCATCGTTTTTAATTTCTTCTTGTGCCATTGCCTGAGCCTTAAACTCAGGTACTTCACTTAACTTCATGCATCATCTCCTGGAACAATTTAGTTGCAAAATCAAAACATATACGTGCTTCATCAGCCATACTGTCATCTAGTTTTGCTCTTATTGCTGTCTTCAACGCATCTGGATCGTCAAAGTCAAACATCTTTCCTGCTCCGGGGATCTTTTTTCGAATCATTTGTCCGCCGCTTAAATCGCCCATGTGTCGTGTATATACATGTGCCATTAACTTATCAGCGTCACCTGCAATGCTCATAATATGATCAGCATATTCCTTACTGCTTGGCGAAGTAGTAGGAGGATTATCACCGTCGTCCCACAACTCGATATAGTCCTCAAGGATCTTTGGTGCTCTGCGTATATCAGGCAATCCATTAAGAACACCAGAGGCCATTGCAACTGTTTCTAAAATATTGTAGTTAACGTATTGATTATACAAAAATGTTGCGTACAATTTCTCATCAATCGAGCCGCCCATTAATACTTTTACAAATTCTTGACGCTCTGCGTTTCTATGATGCTCGTATGTTAGTTCTTTTAAACTCATTCTTCCTCTAATCTTATTTGTAATGGGAATCCGTGTTGTCTGCTTAAGGTAGTTGCCTCGATGCTTTTTTGTTCAGCAAGTTCAAAACCATAAACACCGACAATGGCACTGCCCTCGTCATGAATTTCCATAGTTAAATTTTTTGCAGTATCGGACGAATGTCTAAAAATCGATACTAACAAATCAATAACAAAATCCATTGGAGTTTTATCATCGTTTAATAATACAACTCTAAAACGATTTGGTTCGCTAGTACGTTGTTTTATCTTTTCATCTATTAGTACATCTGTATCACTCATATTAATTCCTTAAAATGGGGGAGTTGTTACACTCCCCCTAGACTGTGTTATTACTTATCGATTTTGGATTTGCTGTCGACTACTTCAGACACATGACCGCTATAGTCTGTGATTTCAATAGTCTTTGGTTGTAGTTCTTCTGGAACTTCACGCTTTAGATGCACATTAAGGATGCCTAGTTCAAGGCCTGCGCTTACTACATCAACGTGTTCAGCAAGTGTAAACTCTCTACGGAAATTACGTGTACCAATACCTTTGTGTAGATAATTGATAGATTCATTGTCACTTCCGATTGGAGTTTTACCTTCAATTTTAAGGATCTTGTTGTCCTTTTCCACTGAAAGGTTATCCATACCAAAGCCAGCAACTGCAAGAGAGATCATATACTCGTCTTCGTTAATCTGTACAATGTTGTATGGGGGGTACCCATTTCCGTTTGGACTATTTGCAAAGCCTCTTTCGAGTTCATCAAATAGTCTGTCAAAGCCAATAGTGGCTCTATGGAAGTTAGGTAGGTCTAGAGTTGTTAGTCTTGTCATTTTGTTTCTCCTTTTATAAAAGCAAGATTAATGTTAGGATCCTTTCGGCATCCTTGCATAGCAAAACTTCTTTTTGCTGTGCATGTTTATTTATCATACAAGTTTATTATATGGTCACTTTTAGATAAAAATCAATCGTTTATTTTACCAAACTGTCATTAAATTGCTGGGTGCATCGAACAAATGTAGTACACTTGCTTAATTGTTTCAATTTTATTGCGCCAGCGTAAGTACAAGTAGAACGCAAACCCCCCAAGATATCTTGAATAGTACGACCCACTGCTCCTCTGTAAGGCACAAGAACTTCTCTTCCTTCACTACTTCTATACTCCTTAAGTCCGCCAAAATGTTTGTCGTTTGCCGCTTGTGAACTCATACCGTAGAACTGCACAAACTCTTTTGTTTCAACATATTGCTCGCCAGTTTGCTCGCTTAGTTCATTTGACAAGTAACTTTTTGTAATTACTTCACCACCGCCTTCGTCATGTCCAGCAAGCATACCGCCCAGCATTACAAAGTCGGCACCTGCGGCAAATGCTTTAGCAACATCACCAGGACAAGTACAACCGCCATCAGCGATAATATGTCCACCAAGGCCATGTGCCGCGTCGGCGCATTCGATGACTGCGGATAACTGCGGATATCCAACACCAGTTTGTATGCGAGTAGTACAAACGCTACCAGGGCCAATGCCCACTTTAACAATATCGGCTCCGGCAAGAATCAGTTCCTCCGTCATTTCGCCTGTCACAACATTGCCGGCGATGATTACTAAATGTGGAAATGCTTTACGCACTTTCCTAACGTGTTGTGCAAAGTGATTGCTATAACCATTTGCAATGTCCATACATACATATTTTAATTGATCACATACTTCTGCTTGTACATCAACCAACTTATGAAAGTCTTCATCACTTGTGCCAATACTCATAGCAACATTGTTTGTACGCTCTGGCATATTGCTGTTAAAATATTCTACAAGTTGTTCTACTGAATATGTTTTAACTAGACAAGTAAAGATCTCACCTTCAGCAAGTTTGTCTGCCATTGCAAATGTACCAACGCCATCCATGTTTGCTGCCATAATAGGAATACCACGATAGTGATAGTCTTCAATGTTGTCTGGAAAGTCTGGCACAAAGTTGCGAAATGTAAACCTGCGCTCCAGTTGTACTTGTTTACGACTGCTCAATGTACTCCGCTTAGGACGAACTAATACGTCTTTATAGTCCAATTTGATTTCGTTATCAATACGCATTACTTTATTGCTCCGTAATTAAAACTTAAACTTATTCTATCTTGTGTTGATTTGTTAGTCTTTACCGAGTGTGGTAACCATCCTGGGAATATGATAATATCTCCCTGATTTGGATTTATTGTTTTCCTAGTTCCAATAACAGGGTGATACTCAGCATCGGGCGGAACGTAATAATCTGTGTCATCATCACGTACAAATTCAATACCTCCGCTTGTGCTATCGGGCACTTGCAAGTACAAGTTTCCCACAAGCAATGAGTTTCTATGCTTGTGCAAGTTGTTGTACCCTCCTGTTGGATTAATGTTTAGCCAATAGTTTAAAAGACTAACCATCGGCAACCCAAGTTCTTTAGCAATGTTGTTAACAGCACTGTCTAGATATTGCTGTAACTTTAATCCTTTTGGAATTGGAAATGAATACATCATTTCGTTCTTTTGATCAAAACTTTGCCAGCCATTACAATCATTAAGTTCGTTATCAGCCTTTAACTCATAAGCCATATCAACTAACCAACTAGTATCTAACTCGCTAGGAATTGTATCACACCAAACTGGTGTTGTAAAAAGATCTATTTGTTTCATTGATCAAAAATTTTCTCTGGAGAACCTGGTCCATAGTTAAAACTAAGGCTATATCGTTCTTGTTGACTCATGTTACTATTAACACTATGTTTAAGCCAACTTGGAAATAGTAACAACAAGCCTTTTTTAGGTTGGTAAGAACCTTTTTGACTTGTAAAGTGATTGTATCTGTCCAAGGGTGGAATATAATGAATTGCACTATCTTCCCTATGGAATTCAATATTACCTTGGTTTTCAGCATCTGTTGCATGTGAATACAACACTCCGCTAATTAAACTGCCTTGATGATCATGCATCATGTTATGATCTTTGTAGCCGTTAATGTTGAACCAAAGATTGTTAAGATGTAGTGGAGGAAGTCCTGCTTGTTGACTGGCTTCCTGTACAGCAGTGTCTAATTGCATCTTTAATTTTTTAAGTTGCGGGGGAGTAATAGGGTCTTTGAACTCTGGGTATTCAACACTACGACTTTGCCATCCACCTGCGTTGCTAATTTTAGCACCTTCAGGATCGCCTACACGTAGTTGATCTGCATATTGCTTTAGCCAGGCAGTATCAAAATCAATATCGACTGTTGCCCAGACGATGCTAGGAAACCATAAATCCGCTTTTAACATTATTGTCCATATTCCTGATTATTTTTTGATTGTTTTTTCTTCCAACGTGCAATGCCAGCGGCTTTTGCTTTTTTGCGCTTTTCACTTGGCTTTTCATAATGTTCTTTTTCTCTAAGTGTTTGTAACACACCGTCATCATTTACTTTGCGTTTAAATTTACGCAGGGCGCCGTTGATGTCATTGTTACGAACTTCAACACACAAACCTTTTTTATACTTCTCGTCCTTCAAAGTAGTTTACTCCTTCTACCATCTGTGCAATGTCATATACCCTATTAACATTAATTTTATTATACGGCATATGATCCATACTTGTCAAGAAAAAAGTTTTCGAATAGTTTAAAATCCAGCCATGTAACCACTCAATATCTTTTGAGTTGTCTAAATTAATATACACATGATCAGCAAAGGTAACTACATCAACTAGCCATTCTACATTTTGATGTTCATATAGATATAAGTTTATTGAGGTGTTTAAGTCTTTGGCAATGCCGTTGAAGTTTTCTTTATCTTCATCGGACGGATTAATAAGAACTACACTGACATTCTCATTTTGCAGAGTATCAGGTTCAGTAATTAGATTCATTTTAATTTCTTTTGACATTAACAATATTTATGAACGCTTGTTCAGTACTCGACTGAATAGTGAATCTTGGCTTTGTTCACTGTTTTGCTGATAAGTTATTTGATTATCTTGCGAACTTGTTTGTCTTGTTCTTTGGTTATGTAAGTCTTTTTTTTTGAATCTATTTCTTCAGGATAAAACATAGCATTACGAGTGTCCGGAATATCCTTTTGATCTAGTTCTGTTTGTAGTTCAGGTATAATTTTATACGTCGACTTATCAGTGTCCTCAACTGTTTCTTCTTCTGCTTCTTTGTTAGCGGCTTCTACCCAATTGTTCCACTTTTCTAAATCGTCAGTTTCTTCCATCTCAGTGTGTAGTTGTTGCGCTGTTGGCTTTTCAAAATCAGGCGCCACATTAGCATCAATTGCTTCAGCACGATCGAACTCATAATTCTGTCTATGTGCTTCGTCCCATTCTTCATCTGTATATGGAGGTTCTGGATCTTTTGTACTTGGGTCTTTTGGTGGAGTGCCATTGTTACCGCGATCTTTTCTATTCCAGTCAAATGTGTACTGGCTTGCAATTAGAAGTAATACTGCTAGTGGATCAAACACAAGAATAATTATGATAATTACCCAACGCACTGCTTCTTCTAGCATATTATTGTCTGCTTGTTCTCCGTAGATAAACTCAGCAATGTACTTGATCGGGCCTACTTCTGCTTCTAGTTTACGATACTCGCCTTCGAGTGCAAACTTCTCATCAGTAAGGTTATCAATTTCTGTACTAGCGTTTTTAATTCTTAAATTCTGTTCATCAACCTGTGCATCAATGTCGTTAGCCTTGTCAGTATTACCAAGTTGTTGACGTAGTCTATTGATCAATTTATTAGAGTCAGCAATTTGCTGATCAGCCTTATCACGCAATCTTGCTATTTCATCACGTGCCGCTTTTACAGTAGGTGAATTTGCGGCTTGTTGAATCTTGTCTAACCATTCAGCACGTTCTGCACGTTTACTATCCTGCCATGCTGTAAATGCCGCGGCAGTCTTAGGACCGTATGCGCCATCTGTTGCCGCACCTACCATGCCTTGTGCTTTTCTAATCTCTCCAGCGTCAATATAACCCTGTAAAGTTGCAAGTTCTTCATCGATACGATCTAGTTCGTCTTGGAATAACTGTGTAACGCCAGCAATAATTTTATTCTGTTCAGCAATAGCAGGCTTAATTCTTTCGTAAGCACTATCAATACGTTCTTGCTCTTTGTCAATCTGTGCTTGAATATTAGCATCGCCGCTGGTGCCACTTGTTTGTAGTGTTTGTATTTTAAGTTCGGCACGTTCGATAATATCGTAGTTTCGCTCAATCTCACTATCTAGTCGTTCAACTTGGGCAACACTTTCTTCGCCAGCACTAGTTTGCTCAATGTGTGCCTTTGATAAGAACCCAAAGATACCCATGCTTGTAATAAACATAAGCACAACAACTGCTAGACTCAAATATGTTTTAAGCCACCAAGTTGCTTGCTTCCAATATTTGTGCAACCATACTGCGGTAACTAGTTTACCAACTTCTAGTGCGCCGCCCATAATCATAATGGGAAGTGCGGCCGCGGCAAAGATTGCTACCAAGCCTGCAACTGAATAATAAATTGCAACGGCACTAATTGCCAATGCTGTAATAAAAATGATACTACCAAAAAACATATTAATTCCTAACTGTGTATTTATAGTAGTTTTGCCCTTGAGAAAAACTACAGTTTATCTCCGAATAAATCTCCAATCAACCGAACCGTTGCGACAGGCAGTTTCTTTAAAGTCTCTAGACTTATTGTTGTAATTGATCTGTGAAAATATTACCCTACAGTATCCACTACCTTGCGGATAACTCATCATAATAGAAACTTTGCCACTGCTGTTATTAATGTCGCTATACCATTCAACAACTTCACCTTCGTCACTGTTATCAAGGGCGAAAAATACAGCCTGTTCTTGTTTAACTTGATCTTCGTGTGGAAGTTTGCTCATTCTCCATTGTAAAAAATTTGATACAATATCAACAGAACTTCGAGTAGGTTGATACGAGTTGTTAGCACTACTGTTTACACTGTGGCTAATGTACGTTTCTTGATTAGATGCACATCCTCCGAGTAGACTAATTAAAATGCTTACGGTTAACAATTTCCCAACCACCGTGACCTCCATTTGAATCAAGTTTACGACAGATGTATCCTTTCTTGTACTTGCCTCTCATAAGGTAAAAGTACTCGCGACAGGAGTCTGCAATTCCTGCCTTAACAATTTTCATATTGTTAAGATCTGGTTTGTCGCTACACTCAACAGTTACTTCACTTGACGAAGTTGTTCCGTCTTTGAGAGTTTTTGTGCTAGATGTGTAGCAGTACTGATCCGGGTCATGAACTACCTTTTGTGCAGTAGATGAGCATCCGGACAGAACTATTAAGCCTACAAGGATTAAACTAATTTTCATTAGTTCATTCGCTGTGCTTGTGATTCAGTTAACAATGCATCAAAAACTTCTTTAGGCATCTTAAGTTTTACAAAAGTGTATTGCTTACCTGCGTATACATAAGTTGCACGTTCTTCCTCGAGATGTTGAGTAATTGGGGTGTCTTTTACAACATAAGAAATTTTAGTATTAGTTTGCTTGCTGTCGTTTTTAAACTCAAGGGTAGTTTCAGAGTTTACATTTCCGTTGATACGTTTTGCAAAGTTATTCATTGCAATAGCATACATCTGTTCTTCAGCGGCTTGCTGATAAATTGACTCACCTGCGCCACATGCGTAAGCATAGTCTTTTTCCCACCAGAACCAACCTTCAGTTCCTGCTTGGGCACACGATGCATACCATTTAGGTTGTGCATATGTATCTCGTTCTGCAATGGAAGTCATGCTTGAACAAGCACCCAACATAGATACAAGTGTACCTGCCATTGCTAGTTTCATTATTGCCTTCATTATAAGCCTCCTAAGTTTTGCCTATTTGTTAATTATGTGTATACTATAGCACTATTGATATTAATAGTCAACCTGTTGTTTACCAAAATGTTAATTGCAACCTGAAACACAGATCATAAAAAACTCTGGTCCGATAAGTTCGATTACTACGGCAAGTAAAAATATACCTTCAATCATTAGTTTCTCCTCATCTGTGCAATTTCAGTTGCTTGTTTTGATCCTGTTTTATCATCGTCGTCTGCAAATACAGGAACAAGATTAGATTTATGCATCATAGCAATACCTACAAGTCTACGTTCGCCTGTGTACTGCATTGTTTCTTTTTTGGTACACGGAGCAAATCCACCAGCCGAACTGTAACTTGGAATATGTTTTGTTTGTCTAGTATGCGGTATTGATGTTAATGGTTTGAATTCTTGCTTAGTTTGTTTAGGCTTGTATTCGCCTCGAGTATATGCAACGTAGTCATCAAACTCTTTAAACTGCATATCGTGCATATTGCGTCGACGCATATCCTTGTTATGCTGACGCCATTGTATTTGCAATTTTTCTAATTGACCTTGTGTGAGTGGCTTCTTTTTACGCTTGGTTGTGCGAATAGTAGTTAAGCCTCTTGCCAGCGACATAGTCATATCATCACCTTTATATTAATTAGTAATACTATTATTATAGTATAGTATCTAACATTTGTCAACGGTTAATAAAGAAAAATTGGTTAATACTAAAACGCCCTTCTCCTGTAACATTAGTTACTTCGTGTTGTTCAAAACTTGGAAATAGGATCATTGTATTTGATTCCATATAAGGTGTGTAGTCGTATTCTTTAAAATGTAACTCGCCGCCTTTGAATGTCTTTTCATCCCAAAATGTTGAGACAGCACTGATGACTGCATGGTCTGCATGATGCTTATAATTACTTCCGTCGGGGTAATAATTAACTTGGGTCAAATCTACATTTGTCATGTCCAAATAATTTAAGAAAGGATTTTCAATTAGTTGGTCAGTAATAGTCAGAACGTGACGATTTAAATTTAGGATATCACTCTGGCTACGGTTTTCTTTGTAGTGCCAATCGAGACTCAGTCCTGTCATTCCGTTTGATCTCGGATCACCTGTTTGGGTCTTGTCTGCCATGTAAGGTTTAAGAGATTTAAGTTCTGTTAGAATTAAACTGTACTCTTGCGGTGAGTACATATCATAAATCAATGTATGATTAAAGGGAGTTGTTAGATGTTGTATTCGCATTTAAAGTCCAATCTATTAGCACATTAATATTATACTAACAGACTGGACTCTATTTGTCAACCTTTTTATGCTGGTTGTAATTCTGCTTGGTTTACCGTTTCAAGATATTCCATTACAGTCTCAGGTGAACTAATACTGTATGGATCAGTTGGACAGTTGTCTTCTTGACCTGGTTCTACAAACGACTTTTCTACTACACCATTGTTTACTACCATTGCATAACGCCATGAACGATTACCAAATCCTAAGTTGTCTTTGCATACAAGCATACCCATTTTCTCAGTAAACTCGCCTGTGCCATCTGGAATAAACTTAATATTGTTTACATTTTGATCAATCATCCATTTACGCATAACAAAGGTATCATTAACAGAAACAACATAAACTTCGTCTACGCCCATTTTCTTAAATGCTTCGTAGTTGTCTTCATACCCCGGAACTTGGTATGTTGAACAAGTTGGTGTAAATGCACCCGGTAGTGAGAATACTACCACACGTTTGCCATTGAAAATGTCCTTTGTTGTAACATCTTGCCAGTCAAACGGATTCTCGCCGCCGTTGTCTTTGTTCACATAAGTGATTGGGTGTCCGTCTGTACGAACTCGATATTTAAAGGTAACCTGTGGTACCTGCATTCCGTCTTTCATATATACTCCTAGTAACTTAAAATTGCAGACAATTATTTACCTGCAACTTACTAACTATAACATCTTTTTTGGTATTGTCAACCGAAAAGACGATGTTCAATCATCTTTAATAACTAACCATATGAGTAACACACATATAATTAATGCTGATACAAATTCCATTAGTGTACTCCTAGTTCCTCAATATTGATTGGTGTGTAGTTGGTCTGCTCTACACAAACACATTTGTATGGTCCTTCTGGTGAAGGGTTAGTGTGGATGTGTCCGTGTACGTTCACAACGTCTTGTCCATTCCAGCGCAATCTTTCACCCAATGTCTGCGGGTGCAAAGGCATGTGCGAGAACACAAGGTTGTTGATGTTGTACCAGTACTGAACATCCTTAAAGAACGGAAGAAGTTTTTTTGCATCATCATGGTTACCTAATGCAAGTTTTTTCTTACCAGGCAACTTAGCAAAGTTTGCTTCCATCCACTCTACCTTATCCATACCAAACAACACATCACCACAGTGGATAACTGTATCGCCATCTTTAACAGTATCATTCCAGTTGTCTAACATACACTGGTTCATTTGTTCTACTGTGTCGAACGGCCTCACAGGCTTACCCTCGTAATCGTTGAAGGTGAGGATAGAACTATGGTTAAAGTGTGTGTCACTGATTACCCAAATATCTCTAGCCATTGTGTATCTCCTCATTATCTAATTTATATTAGTATAGCACCTTTTATGCTGTTGTCAACCAAAAATGGAGTGAGCGGGGAGAATCGAACT
>Ga0209654_1001356_pt1 | contig 19752 bp, 19 predicted proteins | sample SaaInl1SG_22_DNA_FD_184646 | JGI IMG/M metagenome (GOLD analysis project Ga0209654, IMG submission 184646) | Marine microbial communities from expanding oxygen minimum zones in the Saanich Inlet - ESP_161SG_22_DNA (SPAdes) (version 2) | ecosystem: Environmental > Aquatic > Marine > Intertidal... | reverse complement strand
CTGCTTTGGCAATTTTTTCAACCCCTGCCAGACGTGCAGCGACCAGCGTGGCAGGGTCAATATCCCCATCCGGGCCAGGCGGGGTTAAAATCACCGGCTCTGGTACGCCTGCCACCACCGCAGGGATAGCCGTCATCAGGGTAACAGATGGAAAACTGCCCTTGCCCCTTGGGGAATAGAGCGCAACCTTGTCAATCGGAAAGGCACGTTCGCCCACCTCTATGCCCGGGCGAATTTCCATCCGCCAATCAGCGGGCGGTTTTTGTTTTTCATGAAAGCGGCGAATATTATCTGCGGCATATTCCAGCGCATTGATAAGCTCTGCGTCGAGCTTGTCAAAAGCCGCATCAATCTCCTGCTTGCTGGCCAAAAGGGATTTGCCGGTTAAATCGGCTTTATCAAATTGTCTGGCATAGTCTATGAGCGCGGCATCACCCCTTTGTTTAACCTGCTCGATGACCGGGGCAACGGCCGCCATAAAAGGGGCAAGATCATCTTCGGTGCGGCGTTGCAGCTCGGCAATTTGAGCAGGGCTATAGCTGGCAAGTTTGTGAAGGGCGATAGATTTTGTCATCAAATTTCAATTTTTTAGTCAATTGGTATAGGCATCTGAAGCTGTCTTTGGCTGCATCATAGCTGGCCGCACCATAATATGTAAGACCTGGCTGAACATCTTTTTGTTTATATACCCGCCAGGCCGGGCTTACAGGGCAAAGATATTGCGCCCTTCTTTGTCCTGAACAGAAACAATCCAGCAATCGGGATCATATTCGATCTCACGCCTCAGCCTGTCTTGTATATCTGCATGGCTGACCCAGCCCTCGCCGGTGATACAGACCCATTCATATTCATTCTCATAATTCAGCTGGCGTGCCAGCAACCGCATTTCAGACGGGCTTTTTTCGACCTCGACAAAAATGGTGCCTGCCCGTTCATCGCCCTTGCGCAAAATAGCGGCAAAAATACCGCAACCGGCTGCCCCGCGAAGGGCAGCACTGACAATCACATCTGTTGTTAATCTTGCCATTTATGCGTGCCTGTCACTTCCGGCCTTTTTTAAAAATCGGTACATCTGCCATTATTTTCCCAATCCCCGAAACGGGTCGGCTCCGGCCCTTTGGGCCCGCCACGCTCTATCGGGTCATTATTTTCCGGTGCATCTTCCGGTGCATCTTTGGGCAAGGCAGCATCTGTTTTGGCCTTTATTTCGGGCGATTTGGGTTTATGTGTGGCTGGTTTTTTGTCTGTCATTTGCCTATTTCCTGTGCCATCAGGCTTGCGTTAAAAAAATTGCGTTGAAACGCCAGCTTGCCTAGTATGACATAAAATCAATCTGGCTAGAAGCAATCCCCCCCCTTTTATATTTACACCAAAAAAAGACCCTTGCCGGCCTGTTTGGGATAGACAAAAAATCGTGGCTCTGTTCTATTGCCCGGCATGGAAAACCAAAACCGGCCGAAATTATCGCTGAAAGCAACGCCGAAAAAAACCGCGCCCAAAAAGCGGTCAAAAAACCGTGTGAAGACAGCGGCCTCCGGACAGAAAAAACACACCCCCGGCAACCCAGCTGCCTCGGCCGATAGCCGGCTTATCGCCTTTAACATTCTGGATGCTATCTTGAAACGCCAGCAAATGCTGGAAGCTGCCTTTGCCAGCAGTGACGGTTTTAAAGCACTGGACGGGCGCGATAAAGGCCTGGTCAGGCTGATTGTGGCAAGCTGTCTGCGCCGGCATGGCCAGCTATCTGCCCTGTTAAAGCCGATGATTTCCGAGCAAACAGCCGCCCCTGTTCAATTGGTGCTAAAAATCGGCATGACCCAATTGCTGTTTTCAGACCTCAGCCAGCATGCTGCCACTGATACAGCTGTTGAACTGGTAAAAAAAATTGGCTTTGAGCGCCAGTCAGGCCTTGTTAATGCGGTGTTGCGCCGGGTTATCCGTGAAAAAGATATGTTGCTGGCCAAAACAGACACCTGTGATAATCTGCCTCTGGAAATAAAACAGAGATGGCAGCAAAATTGGGGGGCAGAAAAAACCGCCAAAATAGCGGCCTTAATGGTACAGACCCCGCCTCTGGATATCACCGCTGCCAGCGATAGTGATACGCTGGCAAAAAAGCTGGATGGCACGGCTCTGAACAAGACAACTATTCGATGCCGGTTTGATGGCGATATCCGGAATATGCCGGAATATGAAAGCGGTATCTGGTGGGTACAGGATGCCGCGGCCGCCCTGCCGGTTCAACTGATGGGCAATGTATCGGGCAAAAATATCTGGGATTTATGTGCTGCCCCTGGTGGCAAGACCGCCCAGCTGATCGCCAATGGTGCAAATGTGACCGCGATTGATAAAGAAGCGGTGCGGATGGACAGGTTGCGTAGCAATCTTCGCCGATTAAATATGACAGCCAATCTGAAAGTGGCAGATATTCTGGATAACAGCTTTGAGCCAACAGCCAAAACAGGGGATATTGATATCATCTTGCTGGATGCCCCCTGTTCGGCAACTGGCACTATTCGCAGACGCCCCGATATTCTGGTGCGCGATGAGCGTCCGGATCTGGCCAGCCTGCAGGATATTCAACTTCAGATGCTGAAAAAAACCCTGAGCTGGGTCAAGCCGGATGGACAGGTTTTCTATGCCACCTGCTCGCTTGAGCCAGAAGAGGGCGAGGAAGTAATACGCATAATCCTGCACTATAATCTGGCAAAACTTATCCCCTTTACCCCGGATGAATTAGGGATATTTGCCAGCAGTTTAGCCCCGGAGGGCTGGGCGCGTATCCTGCCCGATTGCCTGACAGACGCCTGTCTGGACAGCCCGGAAGCAGCACTTGGAAATGATGGATTTTTCATTGCCAGATTAGCCCCGATTGCGGCATAAAGAAGAACCGCGATCATTTTATACTCGCCAGGGGCATAACAGGAAGCTGCTTTGATGGATGCGAAGGCAAAGAAAACCGGGCAATCTGACAAAGACACGCTTTCTTCTTCCGATATCTGGAAAATCAGCCAGCTGGAAACCCTTTATCGGCAATCGCGTCTATTTAGCTGGCAATTGCGTGCCACACCGCCCCAATTACCCCTGCCTGTTATTCCTGATTTATGGCGCGGAGAGGCTAAAATTGGCGCGGCTATTATGCAGAATATGTCGCCCTTTGCCGCTGATACAGAACAATTTGCCAGGTTTGACTGGATACGCGATTTACGCGATTATGGCGGGGCAGATGCGCGCATCACAGCCCGTAATATGATCGACAGATGGATGCAAGGCCACCGCCACTGGTCAGCGATGGCCTGGCGCCCCGATATTATGGGTGCGCGGCTGGCCAATTTGATTTTCACCTTTGGCTGGTTTGGCCAGTCTGCCGATACAGCCTTTCAGCAACGCATTGCTGCCATGATAGCCCTGCAACAACGCTGTCTGGCACTGGACTGGCAACGCCTGTATGCCCCGCTTGACCAGCTCATAGCTCTAAAAGGCCTTATCCTCAGCCAATTGGTGCAGATGCCTGCCACAGATAATATCCGCCGCAAGCGCGAGATAAGCGCGCTGTTTGATCTGTTAATTTCCAAAGTCAAAGGCCAGCTTAATCCCGATGGCGGGCACCGCTCTCGCCAGGCTGAAATCCATCTTGATTTGCTAAAATTGCTGATTGAATGTCGCAGTGTTACCAGCCCGCTTGGCATCACCGATTTACCTGTCATGGATGATATGATCGAAAAAATGGCCACCATGACAAAATTATGGCGCGATGGCTCTGGTCGCTTTGCCCATTTTCATTTTGCCGGCGCGTCTTCTGCAGAACAAATCGAGCAAGTCCTAAGCCGTTGCAATGCCAAAGGCCGCATTGCCCAGCACGCCCCGGATACCGGCTTTGCCCGGCTTTCTGCGGCGCGAAATACGCTGATTGTTGATACAGGACAGATAAGCGATACCCCGGCTTTTAAAGGGCGATATAAAGACAGCCTGCATAGCGCTGCCAGCCGCCTTGCCTTTGAATTTTGTGTCGGCACTGCCCCTTTTATTGTGAATACAGGCCAGGCCACTTCCGAGCCACGCTTGCGCCGGGCCTTTAGCCAAACCGCTGCCCATAGCGCATTGACCCTGGATGGGCTGGATAACCAGCAACGCGATACCCGCACGGTGCATTTTGACATAGGCCCTGCAGATGGCGGTGTTTTGATGCAAGCCAGCCATGATGGCTATGTGAAAAGTCATGGCATTTTGCATAGCCGGCAATTATTTCTATCGCGCGATGGCAATAATCTGCGCGGCAGTGACCAGCTGAATTATTCAGGAGCGCCCGGGCAAATTCCGGTGGAAGTGATCATCCGCTTTCATTTGCACCCGCAAGTAAGCGCTGCCCGGGTTAAATCCAGACAGATATTGCTGAAAATTCATGGTCAGAAAAATGGCTGGCTGTTTAAATGCCGGGGGGCAGAAACCGCCCTTGACAGATCTGTCTATCTGGATGGGCGACGGCGTAGCAGTTGCCAGCAAATTATCCTGCGCTGTCCGGCCAGCCAGATACAAACAAAAGGCAGTTTAACGATTAATTGGGCATTTAGCCGCCATTCTTAGCCAAAATAGCCCCTGAAGAGGCGCAAGCTGGCTTGTATTCTGCGGCAAGCTGGGCGATAAGGGCATCGCTATTCTGGCACAAGACAGCGTGCCAGCCTTGCATCGCCCATATAGTACCAAATTTAAGGAAGTTTTATATTATGGCCACCCCATCGCCTGTTACAGCAAAGACAGCCCTTCTTTCTGTTTCTGATAAAACCGGGTTAACAGAATTTGCCGCCCGGCTTGCCGGACTTGGCATTACCCTGCTTTCTACAGGCGGGACAGCCAAAGCCCTGCGTGCGGCCGGGCTGGAGGTGACAGATGTTTCGGATGTGACAGGCTTTCCTGAAATTATGGATGGCCGGGTTAAAACCCTGCACCCGAAAATACATGGCGGATTGCTGGCAAAGCGCGATGATGACGCCCATATGAGGGCGGCTGCCAGCCATGATATTTCCATGATCGATTTGGTGGTGATTAATCTTTATCCCTTTGCCGAAACCCTGCGTTCAGGGGCAGATTTTGATAGCTGTATTGAAAATATTGATATTGGCGGGCCTGCGATGGTGCGCGCTTCGGCCAAAAACCATGCGTTTGTCAGCATTGTAAGCGACCCTGATGATTATGATGCGGTGGCCAGCCAGCTGGAAAAAGACGGGTATGTCCCGGGCGAAATGCGCCGCAAGCTGGCACAAAAAGCCTTTGCGATGACAGCCAGCTATGACCGGATGATAGCTGACTGGCTAGATGGCCAGAGCGCCCCGGCCAGCCAGGCAGAGGCAGAAATGCCGGAAACCCTGTCTATTACTGCCCCGCGTATCCTAAGCCTGCGCTATGGCGAGAACCCGCATCAAAGCGCGAGCATTTATCAAACAGATACGCATACGCCATCTGTGTTATCTGCGACACAGATACAAGGCAAAGCCCTGTCTTATAATAATGTAAATGACACAGACGCTGCCTTGCGGCTGGTCGCGGAATTTGATGATCCGGCAATTGCTATTATCAAACATGCCAACCCGTGCGGTGTAGCGGTATCGGGCGATCCTCTCAGCGCCTGGCAAAATGCGCTGGCCGCTGATCCGCTCAGTGCCTTTGGCGGTATTGTTGCCTGTAACCGGCCGCTGGATGGCCAGCTGGCAGAAGAGATCTCCTCTATTTTTACCGAAGTGGTCATCGCGCCCGATGCCGATGAAGCAGCAAAGGCGGCACTGGCAAAAAAAAGCAATTTGCGGCTGCTTTTAACAAAGACCCTGCCAGATCCGGCGGCAAGTGAAATAGCCGTGAAATCTGTTTTGGGCGGCTATCTGGTACAGAACCGCGATAATGGGCAGATAGCCGAAAGCGATCTGGAATTTGTCACCGATATCAGGCCTAGCCCGGCACAGATTAAAGATATGCTCATCGCCTGGAAAATCGCCAAACACGTTAAATCCAATGCGATTGTCTATGTGAAGGATGGCATCTCGGCTGGCATTGGCGCTGGCCAGATGAGCCGGGTAGATAGCTGTCGTATCGCTGCACAAAAAGCCCGGGATATGGCGGAAAAACATGGCTGGCAGACCCCGCGCACAAATGGCTCTGTGGTCGCCTCTGATGCGTTTTTCCCTTTCGCAGACGGGCTGCTTACCGCCATTGAAGCCGGGGCAAGGACGGTTATTCAGCCAGGCGGCTCGATGCGCGATGGCGAGGTGATCGCCGCTGCCAATGAAGCCGGTATCGCTATGGCCTTTACCGGTATGCGCCATTTCAATCATTAATCAGGGTAAACCGATATTCTGTTTGGCCCGCTATTCTGTTTGGTGAAGAAAAGCCTGATAGCATTTTGCCATCAGGGTTGGCAGCGCCTTTTGTGAGCAGGCCTGCCAGCGATAGCCCTCTGGCACCGGGACATCCTCGTCTATCCTGGCATAATAGATGGTCATATCTGCGGTGAAATGGGTAAACACATGGCGGATTTCTGTCTCCAGCTTCTGGCTATGAGCGGCCAGATTTAGCGCTGCCAGCCATTCCGGACACTCAGACCCGTCCCAGCCAAAAGAGGGAAAGGCCAGCATTCCGCCAAGCAGACCTTTTTCTGGCCGCTTGCCAAGCAAAAACGCGCCCCCCCTATTGCGCAGGATATACAGATTTCCGGCGCGCACAGGCTTGGGCTTTTTAACTGGCCGCAGGGGCAGGCTGGCCGGGTCATCCATTTCCGCTGCCCGGCAGCCATTTTGTAACGGGCATTGCGCACAATTCGGGCGGCGCGGCAGGCAAATACCCGCCCCGATATCCATCAGGGCTTGCGGAAAATCCGAACGCCGCCTATCCGGGCGAATATGGGCATATATCGCTTTCAGGCGCGGCTTTATCTGTTGTACCTCTTTTTTAATGCCGCCATAGCGCACCAGAATACGTTCGATATTTCCATCAATAACAATAGCTGGCTGGTCAAAGGCAATCGCCGCGATGGCGCCGGCTGTATAGGGCCCGATGCCAGGCAATTTTTCCAATGCTTGCGGGCTTTTTGGAAACTGTCCCTGATATTCTGATACGACCAGACGGGCAGCCTTTATCATATTTCTGGCACGGGCATAATAGCCAAGCCCGGCCCAGGCGGCCAGCACCGCATCTTCATCTGCCGCCGCAAGGGCAAAGATATCTGGCCATGTGCGGGTAAAATGCTGGAAATAGGGAATAACAGTTGTCACCCCTGTTTGCTGTAACATCAATTCAGATAAAAATACATGATAGGCAGGGGCTAATGCCGGGCTAAAGGCACGCCAGGGCAGGAGGCGTGCATGTTCATCATACCAGTCAAACAGCAACGAAGCCGGGAAAGCATCAAAATGGACATCATCTGGCAGGCGTTTCATCACGATTATCAAAAAAATTTCCGGATAGGTTTTTTAGCAATATCTCTGTTGTACCAGATAGTTCTGTAAATCAAAGGGTTCAAGCCAGGCGCACAAGAGCTTTGCCAAAGCCTTTCCCAGAGCTTTCCCAAAGCATTATAGCAAAGACAGGAAGCCTATGATAAACTGTTGCGCATGGCAAAATATCCACCTCATTCAGGCCATCCGCGCCGAACGCGAAATTTGCGCAAATTATCCGGCCTGACCGAAGGGCTAATAGCCCCTGCCATGCGCAAACGCGGGCAGGTGCTGGCAAAGATTGTCGCCGCCTGGCCCGATATCGCAAAAGAGGCGCATGAATGGTGCTTGCCAGCGGATATTCATTTTCCGCAAAATAGCCGCATACAGGCAACCCTGACCCTGTCTGTTGCCAGTGGCAGAGGCCCGCATATCCAGCAAATAGCCCCGGAAATATGCAAACGCATCAACAGCCATTGCGGCTATGCGGTGGTCAGCCGGATAAAGATTCGCCAGGATTTTATGCCTTCACGCCAGCAACAATCGGCCGACCAGACCGCCCGTCATAGTGATGCCCGTCATAGGGATGCCCGTCATAGTGATAAGGCGGATAACTCGGGCAAGCTGACCCTGGCCAGACTGGAAAAGGCGACAGCCAATATTCAAAGCCCGGCGCTGCGCGCGGCACTTATCCGGCTTGGCCAGAGATTACCCTAGAGATTATCCTGGAGATTATTCTGGAGATTATCCCGGAGATTGCCCCGGAGATTGCATAAAAAATATGGCGCGGCATTTCTTTACTTGATATGACCTACTCGCCTTTGCCATATTACAGCCATTGTTGCATTATTAGCTGGGATAGCGAACATCAAACAGTGTAAAACAATAAATTGTTAAACTGGAACGCCTCGAGAAACAGAAAGAAGCATTTGATGAGATCAGATAGACGGTTTTTTATGCAGATAGCAGGCAGCGCCCTTATCGGAACAGCCCTGCCCGGCATTGCACAGGCAAAATTTGAAATCTCGCCGGCGCGCGCAAGAGAGGTTCGCTTTCTAGGCAATGAAAATGCAGCGGTCACCGTGGCAGAATATTTTTCCATGACCTGTGGCCATTGCGGCAATTTTCATCGCAACACCTTTCCAGAGGTAAAAGAAAAGCTGATCACCACCGGCATTATCCGCTTTGAGCTGCACCCCTTCCCGCTTGACCAGCTGGCCTTGCAAGCTCATGCGCTTTGCCGGGTTTTACCAAATACCAGCTATTTCAAGATGGTGGATGTTCTGCTGGATCAACAGGAAAATTGGATACGCAGCAGCGATCCGGTCGCCAAGCTGAAGCAATACGCAAAATTTGCCGGCATTTCATCGCAAGATTATGACACCATTATGAGCGACCGTGCCTATCTGGAAGCGATCGTTGAAATGCGCCAGAATGCGACGCGCGATCATAAGGTGCAGTCCACACCCACCTTTGTCATTAATGGGGAGAAATCTTTTAGCGGTGCGATGTCCTTTGACGAGTTTTTAGCCGAGCTAAATGCCTTTGGCATCTGATAGCGATTATTAAAGGCCGCGCTGTTTATGATTTTCCGCACCCTTTCCATGGCAGGTTTCAAATCCTTTGCTGAAAAAGCAGAGATGGAGATTGAAACCGGATTAACAGGTATTGTTGGCCCAAACGGGTGTGGTAAATCCAATATTGTGGAAGGGTTGCGCTTTGTAATGGGCGAGAGCTCTGCCCGGCAAATGCGCGGTACCGAGCTGGATGATATTATCTTTGCCGGAACCGATGCGCGCCCGTCTCGCAATCTGGCAGAAATCACACTTCATCTGGACAATCAGATGAAAAAAGCCCCGGCCGAATATAATCAGTATGATGAGCTGGAAATCACCCGCAAAGTCGAACGCGGCAAGGGATCCAGCTTTCAGATTAACGGCAAGCCGGCCAGAGCCCGTGATATCCAGCTGCTGTTTGCTGATTCGGCTACCGGGGCGCGTTCTGCCGGTATCGTCTCGCAAGGGCGGATTGGCGCGATTGTCGGGGCAAAACCCGAAGACCGACGCTCGCTAATCGAGGAAGCTGCCAATATCAAGGGCTTGCATCAGCGCCGCCATGAAGCAGAGCTGCGCTTGCGCAATACCGAAAATAATCTGGAGCGCATCGAGGATATAATTGCCCAACTGGCCGAACAACGCCAGCAACTGGCCAAGCAAGCCCGTCAGGCTGCCCGTTATCGTTCGGTAGCCGAGCGTATTCGCAAAGCAGAAGCACGGCTTGCCCTTGCCAGATGGCAACATCTGGAAGCAGAGAGTAAAAAAGCATCTGCCCAATTGACAGGCCAGCAGCAACAGGTTGAACAGGCAACCGCCCTTTCTGCGCAAGCTGCCAGCCGTCAGGCAGAGCTGGCCGCAAGCCTGCCGCCTTTGCGGAATGCAGAAGCAGAACAGGCCGCCATTGTACAAAATCTGCGTATAGAGCTGGGCGAATGTGACCGCGAGGCAGAACGTATTGCCGAAGCACTGATGCGCCTTGACCGCCAGATAGCCCAAATTACCAGCGATGCAGAGCGCGAAGGCAGTCTGCATGAAGATGCCGTCGCCGCACTGGAAGGCCTGAGCGAAGAGCGCGATATGCTGGCAGCCAACACCGCCCTTGATGCCCCGCGCCTGGAAGAAGCGGGCAGGACGCGCGAGGAAATGCGCCTGACCAGCCAGCAGGCCGAACAAAAAGCAGCCGAAGCCCAATCCAGAAAAGCCACCGCAGAGCAAACCAAGCAACAATTAATCCAGCGGCAAGCAGAGCTGGAACGTCGCCTGCAACTCGCGACCGATGAGCTGGACAAGCTGAACCTTGAAAATCTGGGCAAAGAGGCCGCCTCGGCAGAGGCAGAAAAAAATAAGGCCGAAGAAGCAGCCAGCCGCGCCCAGGCCAGCCTGAAGGCTTGCGAAGATGCGCTGGCAGAAAAAACCGCCCGGCGCGATGAGATGGCACTGGCACGCAATGAGGCAGATGCCAGCCTGGCCCGTATCACCGCAGAAATGGATGCGCTGAGCTATCTGTTGCTGGAAAATGCCCGGCATAGCGGCACGCCCGCCGCTGATAGCCTGACCGTCAGCGATGGCATGGAGCTTGCCCTGTCTGTTGTGCTGGGCACAGATTTAGCCCTGCCCTTTGATAGCGGCGAGCAGGGATATTGGCGCCAGGATTTACCGCAGATAGACACGCTTTCTGCCCCGCCTGTTGGCACGCCCCTTACGCAGATGATTTCCGGCTCGCCGACATTGCTGCGTGCCTTGCAAGGGGTATCTGTGGTCGAAGAGGCAGAAGCAGAGACAGCCCAAACTGCGCTCTTGCCAGGGCAAATGCTGGTCAGTAAATCGGGAAAATTATGGCGATGGGACGGCCTGATTCGCAAAGGCGAGGCCAGCAGCGAGGCCGAACGTATGCGCCAGCGCCAGCGCCTTGGCCAGCTTGGCACAGAAGCCGAAAGCGCCAGCGCCAGCTTTAAAGATAAACAAACAGCCCTGGATGAGGCCGGCGCTGCCCATGCAGAAAATTTAAGCCAGTATCGCGCCCTGCAAGAACAAAGCCGCCAGGCCAATGCCGCTGCCGATAGCGCCCGCCGCAGCTTTGATAGCGCCCAAATGGCACAAATGACCGCCCGTACCCGTGCCAGCGATCTGGAAGCGGCCAGGCAAAACGCCCAGAATGACCTGGATGGTTTAAAGGATAATGAATGGCTGGAAATAGATACCGATGCCCTGGCTGAACAGGCCGAGGCGGCCGCGCAAATGGCGGTACAGGCACGGCTAAAATTTGATCAAGCGGTTAGCACAGAAACCGAACTTCGCCAGAATGTAAGTGCTGCCCGGCAACGGCAAAAAACCATTGATGCACAAATTTCGGACTGGCAAGCCCGTCTGGCCGATACCGATAAGCGTAAACAGGAAATGGCCAGCCGTGCCCAGCAAGCAAAAGAAGAGCGTGCCGCCCTTGCAGAGCGTCCGAAAACACTGGAGGCGCGCAAACATCAACTGGCTGAAAAATTAGAGACACAAGAACAAACCCGCCAGGAAAAAAGCGATGCGCTGCGTCAGGCAGAAGCCGCCCTGTCCGAGGCCGATAGCCACCAGCGTGAGGCAGAACGCCAGCTGATGCAAAACCGCGAGACACTTATCCGCGCCGAAGCCTTGTCAGAAAGACTGCAATCAGAACAGGCATCGCTAATAGAGCGCATTGCCGAAAAGCTGGGCTGTGCGCCGGACGGGCTATATGAACTTGCCGGGCAGGATGACGATGCGCCGCTGGCAGAGCCGCTGGAAAAGCTGGAAATGGCGGTGAACCGTCTGATAAATGAGCGCGACCAAATTGGCCCGGTGAATTTGCGTGCCGAAGTGGAAATGACCGAGCTGGATGAGCGGGTCACCAATTTGCAAACAGAGCATGATGACCTGGCCGAAGCGATTGCCAGGCTGAGAAGTGCCATTGCCACCCTGAACCGCGAGGGGCGCGCCCGGCTGATGGAAAGCTTTGCTGCTGTTAACAGGCATTTCACAGAATTATTTACCACCCTGTTTGGCGGGGGTCATGCTGAATTACAACTCACCGGCTCGGACGACCCGCTTCAGGCAGGGCTGGATATTCTGGCCAGCCCACCGGGCAAAAAAATGCAGTCCCTATCCCTGTTATCCGGCGGGGAACAGGCTTTGACCGCGCTGGCCATCATCTTTGCGGTATTTTTAACGAATCCTGCCCCGATTTGTATTCTGGATGAGGTGGATGCCCCGCTGGATGATTCCAACGTAGCGCGATTCTGTGACCTGTTACGCCAGATTTCCGAGCAAACAAAAACCCGCTTTTTAGTGGTAACCCACCACCGGATGACGATGGCACGCATGGACAGGCTGTTTGGGGTAACAATGGAACAAAAGGGCATTTCCCGGCTGGTTTCTGTGGATTTACAGACCGCTGAAGAGCTACAGGATAACCTTATCGCCTAGCCCGGATTAGTCACTGGCTTTTCTTGCCTGCGACGCGCTGCCACACCCCTTGGGCAGATCGCGGAATTTACACATCTTTGACTTGACAAAACCGCCCTTCCCAGCCTAGTTTGTGCGCGATCTTTGGGTCTGGGAAAAAAGCAGATTTTTCTGTGTATTTCACAGGCACGAACAAACAGACTTCTGGAATGTTCCAGCATGGCAAAAAAGGATAAATCGGGCAAACCTGCAAAACCTGCAAGTTTGTCGATGCGAATCCGCCAGCTGGAAGAAAGCCGGAAGCCGGAGCGGCACACACATAACAAAGCCGCCCTGTCGTCAAGCGGGTTAGCAATGGCTGGCCGGGTGACAACAGAACTGGTGGCCGGTCTGGTTGTGGGAACAGGGATTGGATGGGCATTAGACCGATGGCTGGATACATCGCCTTTATTCATGGTGGTGTTGTTCTTTTTAGGCGCAGCTGCAGGGATGATGAATGTCTGGAGGGCGGTTACCGGTCGCGGTATGGCTGCTGGATTTTTTGATGAGAAGCGACAGGCCGGGCAAGATGACCCTCCGCCTGACGAGAAATAGCAGGAGTGATTAGGTGCATTCACCTGTTGAACAATTTGCGATTAAAGTGCTGTTCGCGCTGAACCTGTTCGGATTTGATATCCAGTTTACCAATTCAGCTCTGTTTATGGTACTCGCTGTGCTAGTCAGCGCGACCTTTTTATTTTTTGCCATGGCACCGGCCGCAACGGTACCGGGCCGAATGCAGGGTCTGGCAGAAATGCTGTATGAATTTGTCTCGGATATGGTGCGCAGCAATGTTGGCTCCGAGGGTCGCCCCTATTTTCCGTTTGTCTTTACCCTGTTTGTTTTTGTGCTGTTTTCCAACCTTTTGGGTTTGATTCCCTACAGCTATACCACCACCTCGCAAATTATTGTGACCTTTGCGATGGCGATGTTTATTTTTATCGGGGTGACGCTGATTGCGCTGTTTAAGCATGGCTTGCATTTTTTCAGCTTTTTTGTGCCAGCGGGCGCGCCAAAGGTTTTGATCCCCTTTCTGGTGCTTATCGAGGTGATTTCCTATTTCGTGCGACCTGTCAGCCTGTCTGTTCGTTTATTTGCCAATATGCTGGCAGGACACACAATGCTGAAAGTGTTTGGCGGCTTGGCGGTAATGATCGCCAGTGCTGGCGGCGTGTTTGTGGCCGGGTCTATTTTGCCGCTGGTTGCGATTATCGGCCTGACCGGTCTGGAAATTCTGGTGGCCGTACTTCAGGCTTATGTATTCACGATTTTGACTTGTATGTATTTGAATGACGCGTTACATCTGCACTAGATTTTTCGCGATAATTTTCGTTTCGGCAGAATGACCGATTTTTGGTTGGTCTGTCAGATGTTAGCAACTTAGTTCTCTTATCAAATGGAAGGAAAAAAAGATGGACGTCGAAGCTGCAAAGATGATTGGTGCCGGTCTGGCTGTGATTGCTCTGGCAGGTGTGGGTGTAGGTATCGGAAGTATCTTCTCTTCACTGGTTAGCTCTATTGCACGTAATCCTGCTGCGCGTGATACTGTTTTCGGTATCGGCATTCTGGGCTTTGCCCTGACAGAAGCGATTGCGCTGTTCGCACTGGTTGTTGCATTGCTGATGCTGTTCGCCCTGTAATTTTTACAAGCGATACAAACAACACCGATATCAGCATGAACGGCCAGTGATAGCCCCGGGGCTAGACGTGCTGATGCTGATATCGATTTAACAAAGTTCATAATCTGAATGACGCTGGTACGGGTAATGATGACTTTCAGAAAATATCTGGCCTTTGGGCTTATCGGCTTGATGACAGGCGGTACGACATCTGTTCTGGCAGCAGGCGGAGAGGCTACCGGCCTGCCACAACTTGATATCACAACCTGGCCAAACCAGCTGTTCTGGCTGGTGGTTACTTTTGGCATTGGCTATATCATTATGTCGCGGATGATTACCCCGCGCATTGGCAATGTAATCGAACAGCGTGGCCGGACAATTCAGGATGATTTGAACCGCGCCAAAGAGGCCGAAGCCGAAGCACAAACCATGAAGGCCGAATTTGAAGCCTCGCTGGATGATGCCCGCGCCAAAGCCGCAGATGCTGCGCAAAAAGCCATGTCAGAAGCCAAAGCGAAAGCCGAAGAAGCAGAGGCCGAGCTGAGCGCGAAACTGGCGAAAAAAACAAAAACAGCGGAAACCAAATTAGCCAAAATTCGCGATGAAGCGCTGGCAAATATCAATGAAGTAGCCAGCGAAGTTACCCAAGATGCGGTAAAAGCAGTTACCGGAATGACCGTCACAAAGGCCGAAGCCACCAAGTCCGTTGCAAAACTGGCTAAGCTTGGCGCAGGACAGGAGGCTTAAATGCAGTTGGATGAAGGTGCATGGGTTGCACTTGGCTTTGCCATTTTTGTTATTCTTGTCTGGAAAAAGGCTGGTGCGGCATTGCGCGAAATGCTGGATGCCCGTTCAGATAAAATCCGCACAGAGCTGGAAGAGGCCGAAGCCCTTCGCAAGGAAGCCAAAGCACAATTGGACAGCTTTAAAGGCCTGAAAAAAGAAGCCGAGGAAGAGGCGAAAAACATCATCGCCAATGCCAATCTGGCGGCCAAGCGTATTCGCGAAAATGCCGCTGTAAAGGCAGAGGAAAATATCGCCCGCCGCGAAGCACAGGCCGCAGAAAAAATCAAAGCCTCTGAAGCGGCGATGGTCTCGGAGATCAAGGCGAAAACCGCCCATCTTGCCGCACAGGCCGCCCGGCAGATTATCACAGACAAGCTGGATGAGAAAACAGCCCTGCAGCTGATAGACAGCTCTGTGGAACAGATCGCCGCGCATAAATAAACGCTGGCTCTAAAAACCACTGGCAATATTTAGCTGGCAATATTTAGCCGGAAATATTTAGCCGGAAATATTTAGCCGGAAAAATTTAGCCGGAAAAATTTAGCTGGCAGATTTCAGATAGAAAATTAAAAAACCGCCTTTCGCCCATAGAAAAGGCGGTTTTCCTTTGGGGATGATTTTTTAAAAAACCCTAATTAACCTCAATCCGCTCCGGCACAAGGGTGATGACCAGCCGGCCACCTTTGGGGATATTTATCTTCTCGCGCATCAATGGATAGAGAATATCGTTATTTTTGGCAAAGGCCATGCGATAGCTAAAGCTCTTATGGCTGGCAACCTTTTCTGCTGCATCTATTCTGGCAGCAATGAAGGGGACTTCCAGCAAAGCCGGTTCAGCATTATCGGCCAGAGAGCGGGTCAGCTTCAAGCCTATCGCTAAAGCGACTTCCACCTCATCACCATCATCCTGGCAGATAGCCTCCACACCGTTCAGGCGCACAATACTTGTCTGGCCGGTTTCGGCCGCCAGCGAGATACGAGAGCCGGCAGCAGGGGCAGAAACCAGCTCTGAACAGGCATAGGTAACGGGCTGCAGCGTCTCGCAAGCGCCAAGCGTGCCAAACAATCCGGCAGATATCAGGGCGGTTAAAAAGCGTTTTTTTATCATCTTCCTATCCATTTGTTTGGGAGCGCGCCAAACCAGCGGGCAGTTTTGCTGACCTTCTGTCGCGCTCATCTATCTGAAACTCTTATATAGCAGTCTTATCAAACTTCTGCTACTCATATAGGCAGCAAGCAGGCGGAGCAAGCCAATGCGGGCTGGAAACGGTAATAGGCACTAATGCGCTTCAAACAGGCGGATGATGACAAGAGAACAAACAAAGACGCTGATACTGGCCTCACCGCGCGGATTTTGTGCCGGGGTGGAGCGGGCAATTAAAATTGTGGAACGCGCGCTGGATAAATTCGGTGCGCCGATATATGTCCGCCACGAAATTGTTCATAATAAGCGGGTGGTCGATGACCTGGCAGCCAAAGGGGCGGTTTTTGTTAAAGAGCTGGATGAAGTGCCGGAAGGCGGATATGTCATCTTCTCTGCCCATGGGGTCGCAAAGGCGGTACATAAGCGGGCCGATGCGCTGAATATGATGGCGATTGATGCCACCTGCCCGCTGGTCACAAAGGTGCATCTGGAAGCTGGCAAGCATGTAAAAAAAGGCCGGCATATCCTGCTGATAGGTCATGCAGGTCATCCAGAAGTGATCGGCACAATGGGACAGGTAGCCGAAGGCGAAATGACCCTTATCGAAACAGTTGAAGATGCGCTTGCCTTTACCCCCCCGGACGATAGTGCGCTTGCCTTTGCCACACAAACCACTTTGTCAGCCGATGAAACAGCCGAGATTATCACTATCTTGCAGCATCGCTTTCCTGAAATTTCGGGGCCACAGGGCGAGGATATCTGCTATGCCACGACAAATCGGCAAAATGCGATAAAGGCACTTGCCCCGGATATTGATTATCTGCTGGTAATCGGGGCGCAAAATTCCTCTAATTCCAAAAGGCTGGTCGAAACAGGCCTGAATGCAGGGGTGGGGGCAGCGATGCTGGCAGCCGATGCTGCTGCGCTGGATTTCGAGGCGCTGGACAAGGCAAGCCGCATTGGCCTGTCTGCCGGGGCATCTGCCCCTGAAATTCTGGTCGAGGAAGTGATAGAAACCTTGCAGGCACGCTATCAGCTGGCCATACGCCACCAGAATTTTATACAGGAAACCATGCATTTTAAACTGCCGGCCATCCTGTCTGAATAAGAGGTGATATCATAGCTGTTTATACCCAAATTGATGATGAAGCGCTGGCCGATTTTCTGGCGCAATATGAGCTTGGCAATTTATTGAGCTTTGCCGGCATCGCCGAAGGGGTGGAAAATTCCAATTACCTGCTGCGCACGGACAAGGCACATTACATCCTCACCCTTTATGAAAAGCGGGTAAAGGCAGATGATTTGCCCTTTTTTATCGGCCTGATGCAACATCTGGCCAAGGCCGGGCTGGACTGTCCTGTGCCGGTAGCAGATAAAAAAGGCCGAATTTTGCAAAAATTATGCGGCCGGCCAGCAGCGATTGTCACCTTTCTGGATGGTACATCGCAACGTTTCCCGAATGTCGAGAAATGCCGCGCTCTTGGCAAGGCGCTTGCCCGGTTTCATTGCCTGTCAGAAGGCTTTGCAGGCGTGCGTAAAAACGCCCTTGGCCCGGAAGGCTGGTCGCCCTTACTGGCCTCTATCGAGGGTGATTTGCCTGATATGCCGGATGCTATTCTGGATCAGGCCGGGGATAGTTTGAAAAAGATTTTGAAGGGCTGGCCAACCGGGCTGCCATCGGGGCATATTCATGCCGATATGTTTCCCAATAATGTGCTGTTTGTGGGCGACAGGCTGACCGGCATTATCGATTTTTATTTTGCCTGTCAGGATATCTATGCCTATGACATCGCGGTTTGTCTGAATAGCTGGTGTTTTGATGCCGATGGCAGTTTTAATGTCACGAAATCCGGGGCAATTTTGCAAGGTTATGAAAGCCAGAGGCCGCTTCTGGACGCCGAAAAAAAAGCCCTGCCCATCTTGAATCAGGGCGCGGCGATGCGGTTTTTCCTCACCCGCCTTTATGACTGGATTAACACGCCAAAAGATGCGCTGGTAAAGCCGTTAAACCCGCTGGAATTCTGGTCACGCTTGCGCTTTCATCAGCGTGCAAAAGGGCCTGAATCCTATGGTTTGTGGCATTAGAGGCAATTGATGAGCGCGCAAGTTGCAGATGTTTTTCTCTATACAGACGGGGCGTGTCTTGGCAATCCGGGGCCAGGCGGATGGGCAGCTATCCTGAAATGGCAGGAACAGACAAAAGAGCTGTCAGGCGGCCAGCTGGATACCACCAACAATCAGATGGAGCTGACAGCGGTAATTCGCGGTCTGGCAGCCCTAAAACGGCCGGTAAGGGTGCATATCGTAACAGATAGCAAATATGTAATGAACGGGGTTCAGGACTGGATGCCGCGCTGGAAGCAGAATAATTGGCGCACAGCAGCAAAAAAACCTGTCGCCAACAAAGAATTATGGCTAGAGCTGGACGCGCTCTGTCAGACCCACCACACCAGCTGGGAATGGGTAAAGGGCCATTCCGGCCATCCGATGAACGAACGCTGTGATGAGCTGGCCAGCCGCGAGGCGGCAAATATCACCAGCCGCGAGGCGGCAAATATCACCAGTCAGGAGTGAATGTTAGGCGATAGCCGCCAGCACGTTGTCAGCACTGGATACCTCAAACATACCCGGCTCTTCGATAAAGACATGGGTGATAGTGCCATCTTCCACGACCAGGGCGCAACGCTGGGCACGCTCTGCCATGACATCGCCAAAATCAGCGGCAATACCCAGAGCGCGGGAGAATGCTGCCCGCATATCGGCCAGCATATCTATCTGGCCAGTGGCGTTTGTTACATCGCCCCAGGCTTTCATCACATGGGCATCATTTACCGATAAACAGGCGACCGCATCAAAACCGGCTGCCTTTAGCTTGTCCATATTTTCCAGATAATTTGGTATATGCCTGGCAGAACAGGTTGGGGTAAATGCCCCTGGCACCGCAAACATTACGATTTTCCGACCCGCAAAATAGCTGGCTGTTTCCAGCTCTTCAATACCTTCTTCTGTTTTCGTGCGGATGGTGATGGCTGGGATTTTCATTCCGGCTTCTGGTAACATGGCTCTGTCTCGCTTTTATGCCTGTTCATTGAAAAATAGAGTGATTTCAAAAAGAAATAGTCCTGCTAGTTCAGCTTGTCCAGTGCTGAATAAATCTTTTCTTTTGTCAGCAGCTCATCAAAAATCACCGGCGGTTGGCCATCTGGATAATACAGAATATTAAACGGGATGCCAAAGCGGCCAAAGCTGGCCAGATAATCAGCAATTTCCGGGTCTGGCAAAGTCCAGTCTGCTTGCAGCAGCGCGATATTTTTTGCCTCGAACCTTGCTCTTGTTTCCCTGGAATTCAGAACCAGCGCTTTGTTCACCTTGCAGGTAATACACCAGTCGGCTGTTACATCCACAAAGACCGGCTGGCCCTTGGCAAGATGGGCGTCAATGGTTTGCAACTGCCAGGGCTGCCATGCGACCGCGCCATTATTGTCCGCTATTTTATTATCCGATGCCAAAATACCGCTTGCCCCTGCCAAAAGCCAGCCAAGCCACAAAATGGTGGCGACCAGTCCGGAGGCCAATAAAGGCTTTACCCATTTCATCCAGGCACCCGGGGCAGGCATCACCGCTATCCAGTGCGGAAAAGCGGCCAGTATCAGCCAGGGCAAGGCCAGCCCTAGCCCCATTACCAGCATCACCAAAACCAATTGCGGGGCAGAGGCGGCAAGAGCAAAGCTGACCGCTGTTCCCACCAGAGGAGCAGAACA
>Ga0209654_1001351_pt1 | contig 19795 bp, 13 predicted proteins | sample SaaInl1SG_22_DNA_FD_184646 | JGI IMG/M metagenome (GOLD analysis project Ga0209654, IMG submission 184646) | Marine microbial communities from expanding oxygen minimum zones in the Saanich Inlet - ESP_161SG_22_DNA (SPAdes) (version 2) | ecosystem: Environmental > Aquatic > Marine > Intertidal... | reverse complement strand
TCTCTTTTGCTGGTTTCACTCATCGACAATTTTCTTCATCGGTATTTTCTAGTCTTCGCCATCAATAGACGCAGCATGCACCTTTATCATTGTGTCTTCAACGTTTGTTGAATTAGGATTGAGTGAGGCAAAGGAGGTCATTGTGGACGCGACGTTATTTAAATATTTGTTGGTAGGTAGTTATGCCATCTTAGTTTACTGGTTGTCTTACATCGGTATGCGTAAAACGACCAGTGCTGCCAGCTTCGCCATCGGCAACAAGGACATGAGCCCAGTACTGATCGGAATTACCTTGGCGGCCTCCATATCTTCCACAGCTACTTTTGTTATTAACCCCGGATTCGTCTACGTGCACGGCGTGTCTGCTTACGTTCATTTTGGGGTGGCTGGAGCACTGGGTATAATGTGCGCACTGTTCGTGCTCACTCGTGGATTCTTGCGAGTGGGTGAGTCTCAGGGCTCTGTCACCATACCCCAGTGGATTTTCCATCGGTATCAAAATCAATCATTGGGTTTCTTCTTTGCGGTCATCAATTTGCTTTCGATAACGTTCGTCGTGTTAATTCTGGTGGGGTGTAGCTTGTTGGTTGCCGGCTTGTTTCCTATCGAGCAGAAGACAGCCCTGGTACTTATAGTTCTCTTTGTTTTTTCCTACGTACTGATGGGAGGGACCTACGCCCATGCCTATACAAATAGCTTACAAGGATTGATGATGCTTTTGGTAGCCTTGGGTGTTTTCGTGCACGGCCTCCATTATTTAGGTGATGACCCGCTGAACCGTTTGCGGATGCTTGGTCCTGACTATGCCTCGATTTTTAATCCCTCAAGCAGTCTCTACTTTGGCTTTTTCTCAGTTTTTGTAAGCGGCTTCGTGGTCACCTTCGCGTTAATGCTACAGCCCCATATCCTGACCAAGGTGCTGTATCTGCGCAGTGCTAAAGATGCCAACGCGTTTATTGCCACCACCATTATTGCGGGAAGCTTGTTTATGCTGATGCTCATGGTGGGTTTCTATGCGCGCTTAGCGGGATACGACATTGACGCACAAGACACCGTGGTGCGGGAATACTTGCTCCGCGAGTTTATGGGTACACCCGCCGGAGAACTTATCTTGGCGTTCATTTTTGTCGCGTTACTTGCCGCAGGCATGAGCACGCTGGATGGCATTCTTGTTTCACTCTCGGCCATGGTAGTAACCGATATTCTTAAACCGCTGGGACTTGCTGAGGACCGCGGTCTGACAGTGTCCCGCTACGTACTCGTCGGAGTTGGCTTGGTTGGTTTGGGGCTGGCATGGAACCCCCCACAGCTAGTTGGTTTGTTTGCGCAAAAGGGAGTCTATGGCCTGGCAGCAGCGTCGCTGGTTCCTATTTTATTCGGCGTTATTCTGCGGGGTTCCATACCATCGTCGGTGGTTGCCCCCGCTGCGGTCATCGGCTTGAGCACGCATCTTATTTGCAACTTAGGGTTTGGTATTGAGAACCCCGCGGTCTCTGCGACGTATGGGATTTTTGCTGCTCTCAGCTGGGGCGTATTCGCGCTTCTGATTAGCCGCGCAATGCAGAAGAGAGCGATTTCTCTTAGAGATGCCCCTTGACATTTCAACAGGTGTTGAATGACACTAATTCAACGCTTGTTGAAGTTCATCTTTATCAGGCGGTTTAAGCGTCCAAACAATAATGATGTCGCCAGAGTGCGTTGGCCATAAACGAAGTCATCTGAGCGACAACTAGCTAAGGAAGGTACTGCATATGTTGAGCCATAAAACCCAAGAACTACAACAGATTCGACCATACATAGCGGCGCGGGCCAAATCTCCGCTGGCTCTCGCATTAGCCGCCACACTACTGCCTGCGACGGGCGTGACATGGGCTCAATCAAGCCAGTCACTGATGATTGAGGAAGTGACGGTTACCGCCCAGCGGCGCAGTGAGAGTTTGCAGGAGGTGCCCATTGCGGTGACCGCGCTATCGGGAGATGAGCTGGCTCTGAGAGGTTACTCAGACATATCTGAGTTGGCTCAGAGCATTCCCAGTTTGACCCTAGAGCCTTCCCGTGCGACTAACACGACCCTCACTGCCTTTATTCGTGGGGTAGGTCAACAGGATCCTCTAGCAGGTTTCGAGCAGGGAGTCGCTTTGTATCTTGACGATGTCTATATGGCTCGACCCCAGGGCGCGCTTCTAGATATCTATGACGTTGAGCGCATCGAGGTCCTTCGAGGCCCACAAGGCACACTTTATGGCCGTAATGCAGTGGGTGGTGCAGTTAAATATGTGACTCGCAAGTTAAGCAACGAACTGGAAGCTAACATCCGTGGCACCTTCGGTATGTACGACCAGCGGGATGTGGTGGCCACGGTTTCGGTACCCCTCACCGACGGTTTTCGTGTGGGGGGAACCATAGCGAGTTTTCAGCGCGATGGTTACGGTGACAATGTGTTCACTGGCGGTGAGCAGTACGACAAAGACATCATGGGTTTCCGCGTAAGCGCCGAATGGGATGTGACTGAAAATCTGATGATCAGGGCGTCCTATGACGACACCAACGACGAGTCCTCAGCCGTCGCTGGATACCGCCCCTATGCGGCTGTGACAAGCACTGCCTATCCACCGTTGTCGGACGTGCGCGACACTCGTGCGGGCGCCTCTGAAGCTGCGACGGGCTCCACGACGGGGATTAATGGCAACAATGAAGTAGATGCAAAAGGTTGGTCCGTGACCGTTGATTGGGCACTGAGCGAGCAGATAACTCTGCGTTCTATCACCGCCGATCGTGAGGACTACACCGAATCGGTGATCGATTTTGATAGTCTGCCCGAATTCGACTTTGACGCTCCGGTTATTTATGACAACGAGCAGTTCAGCCAAGAGTTCCAGCTGCTCTTTAGTGGTGATCGCCTAAATGCTGTGCTCGGATATTATTGGCTCGATGCGACGGCTGCCAACGACTTCGACGTGGTACTGGGCAGCTTAGGCCAGGTGGCCTTTGGTGCACCGTTGACCGCCTACACCGGCGGAGTCGTTGATACCGAAGCCTGGTCGGTTTATGGCGATGTAACCTACGATGTCACGGATAAACTGTCGGTGGCTTTGGGTCTTCGATACACCGATGATACGCGTAAGGCGGACGTATACCGAGCGAGTTACCTAGGATCGCAATCCCCCGCGTTTGGCAATAACAGTGCGTTTCTGCTGGCTGCCAGCTCGGATTACGAGGCTGAGCGCACCTACACAAATACTTCGCCTCGGGTGACTGTCAGCTATGCGCTGAACGACGACATAAACACTTACGTCACCTACTCTCAAGGCTGGAAGGCCGGCAGTTTCGACCCTCGCGGCGCTAACTTTTCCACGCCCGAAGTCGAGAAGGGCTTTGATGAGGAAACTCTCGACAACTACGAGGTGGGTGTCAAATCAACCTGGCTAGATGGCCGCGCAGTCACCAATGTGGCTGTTTTTCATTCGACATACAGCGATATGCAAATTCCAGGTTCGGTGGGTATTGACCAGGATGGTGATGGTGTCAACGACGGCTTCGTGGGTACCGTTACCAACGCGGGTGAAGCTACGATTACAGGTCTAGAGATCGAGGGCAGCATTCGTTTCACCGAGGCATTCAGCGCACAGTTCGCAGCCAGCGTGCTGGACGCTAGCTTCGACGAATACATCGTCAACGGCATCAACATCGCCAATGATCGGGAAGTTCAAAACACGCCAGATACCAGCCTCTACTTAGCTGCAATCTACACTACAGAGCTGTTTGGCGGCCAAACGCTATTCAACCTGAACTACGCCTATAAAGGTGACGTTTATCAGTTTGAAATCCCAAACCCTGATCTCGATCAGGACTCTGTCGGCATTGTGAACGCCAGCATTGTTTGGACAAGTCCTAATGAGCAATGGCGCTTTGGTTTACACGGCAAGAATCTTGGCGATGAGGATGTACGAACGTCGGGTTATTGCTTCGGTACCGGGCAAGGCGCGGGGACTCCTAGTGCCTGCCCTTCCAGCTTGGGCCTAGAAAACAACACTACTGTCTTCTACGCACCCCCGCTTACGGTAGCCGGCACGATCGAGTACCGTCTCTGACATAACAGAAACGGGCCTGTTGCTGCGGGCCCGTTTATTCAGCGAGGTTTCAGGAATGAGTTTTACAACTCCGTCCCCGCTACTGCCTGAGATTTTTGCCCTTCACGGAAAGTGGCGCGGTGTTGATCCCGCGGTAGTGATGGGCGACCAAGTTTGGACATGGCGAGAGTTCACTTCAGCTGCTCACCAATTCGCTCACGGACTGCATACCTCGGGTATCGAACCCCGAGATCGCGTTGGTCTTCTGATGACCAATGGCTTTGCTATGGTGCAGGCGATTTTTGGTTGCATGGCGGCCGGAACCGTCGTGGTGCCGCTTAATACGGCCGTATCTGATGTGGCAGCCATCAATATGCTGCGTGATGCCGGCGTCAAAGCGGTCGTGGCCACTGACGATTTGATGCCAAGATTGAACGCGATAACGGAACAAATCGATGGCGTAGTCTGCAAACTGATGCCAGCGATCGACCGAGAGTTAGCTGCAGGTTGGACTTCTTTTGCACAGATGTGCGTGGGTCAGCCACCGACGTTGCCGCCTCTCAGCATAACCGGTGGCGATCTAATTAATATCATTTACAGCTCGGGAACCACGGGTGTGCCCAAGGGGATTGCCCACGACCATGCAGGACGACGTGACTGGGCGTATGACCTAGGTTTAGCGCTGCGTTACCACGGAGGTGCCCGAACCCTTTTAACCATTGGGCTTTATTCAAATATTTCATGGGTCGCAATGCTAACAACGCTACTTTCTGGGGGCTGTATTTACGTCGCCAGTCAGTTTGATGAGTATGCATTTATTGATCTGGTATCGCAGCATCGTATTACCCATACCGCTATGGTGCCGATTCAATTTCAGCGTGTAATTGAAGCGCTGTCACGCCGCCCTCACGCTGATATGAGTACGATGCAAGCAATGATGAGCTGTGGCTCTCCCCTGAGGGAACCACTCAAGCGCGCAATTTTTCACCATTTCGGCTGTGGTGTGATTGAGCTCTATGGTTTGACCGAGGGTATTATTACAACCCTTGAAACCGAACACGCTGAGGAAAGATGGGCATCAGTGGGCCGTCCCTTGTTAGGCACAGATATATGCATTGTCGACTCGAATAATTGTCGACTTCCCGCTAACGAATCAGGCGAGATTTGCGCTCGAGGGCGCATTGCCATGCCAGGCTATTGGCGCCGGGAAGACGCGAATTTAGCGGCCACTTACGTTGATGAAGAGGGCCTGGTGTGGATGCGCAGCGGCGATATCGGATACGTTGATTCTGAGGGATTTTTGTACATTGTCGATCGCAAAAAGGACATGATTCTGTCTGGCGGGCAGAACATCTATCCGCAAGATATTGAGACGGTTGCAGCACAGCACCCTGCGGTGTTTGACGTTGCGGTAATCGGTCTGCCGAGCACGAAATGGGGCGAGACGCCGGTCGCGCTAGTTGTGTTGCGTGATGGCAGCGATACGGATCCGTTAATGATTAAGGAGTGGGTAAACGAGAGGGTCGGCAAGCAGCAGCGTTTGGCCGATGTAATTGCAGTTGACGCTTTGCCTCGAAATCCCAACGGTAAGATACTCAAGCGCGAATTAAGAGAAGAATACAAGGAGCGACACTATGGCTAGTCACTTCCACGACGGCGTTCGCTATGAAGACATCTACTACAAAGTGCCCGACGGACTCACTCTGTACGCCCGAGACTACCCGGGACCGCACGACAATGCTCCCGTGGTGCTATGTATGCATGGTCTAACTCGCAACAGCCGCGATTTTGAGCCGCTGGCACCGCTGCTGGCGCAGACTCACCGAGTGCTCGTGCCCGAGCAGCGTGGTCGAGGAAACTCTGAATACGACAGTGATCTTGAACGCTATCAGCCGCAGACTTACGTCGGTGACATGATGTTTTTGTTGGAGTCCCAGGACATTACTCGCTGCGCTACTGTAGGAACTTCCATGGGAGGATTGATGGCTATGGGCATGAACGCACTAAAACCCACGCTGTTTTCCCATGTGGTGCTTAACGATATCGGCCCGGTTGTGGCTGAGGCAGGGCTAAATCGAATTAAGCAATATGTGGGGAGTGTGTCAGACTTTGATAATTGGGAGCAGGCTAGCGAATACGCGCGCAGGGTGAATGGTGCTGCATTCCCAAATTCCACGGAACAGGACTGGCGTTGGTTTGCCCGGCGAATCTGTAGCGAGCGCGATGGTAAGGTAGTGTTGGATTACGACGTTAATCTCTCAAAGCCGATGAAAGCCGATGATACCGCCGCCGTGCCTCTAGACTTATGGCCGCTGTTCGACGCGATGGCGGGGGTTTCCGTTCTACTAATACGCGGTGGTATCTCCGATTTACTGGACACTGAGACGGTCACGGAAATGCAAGGGCGTCATCCAACCCTTGAATATTTAGAAGTTCCAGAGGTGGGTCACGCACCGATTCTGAACGAAGCGGGTGTCAGCGAAGCAATCGCGGAGTTTATCAATCGATAAGGGCCCCTATTTCCGCCTCGCTGATCTCTTCAATAGACAGGCGTAAACGGCGCCGAACTCGATACGTCAGGGGCGGACCTCTCCGCCAATGACAATGACAACGATACCTCGTTCAGGGAGCAAATTTTCAACATCTCGATGACTCGGCTTTAGGCGACAGTAGACCTCGAGAGCGTAACTGATAATATCGACAGGAAGTCTATGGCGCCTAAGTGTATTCATTGGCTGCTTCGACCAAGATTAGCGAGTCTATTTAGCAATGCCCTAGGAGATGCTCCATGAGATTTTTTGAGGCCACATTGTCATCCGGGGTTTCGATCATCCAAGCGTCCCTCGACTTAAAGCAGACACTTCGGCGCGTGTGTCTGTGGTCCATTGTGGGCCTAGTAGGAGGCCCCACGGCTCTGCCCGCGATGGCAGATGTGCATGTGACGCTCGAGACAACATTGGGCAACATCGTCATCGCCATGGACGATGAGCGCGCGCCACTAACCACCGAATACTTTCTGGGGTACGTGAAGCGAAATCAATACAACGGAGCCACCTTGTATCGATCAGCATCTATCGACGATAACCCATCTCCTCAAATTGTTCAGGGTGGCATCATGGCCGAGGCGCTAAATAGCGAGGGCGATATCCAAATTGAGCAATACGGCGCTGAGTATCTCGAAGTCATTGAAACAACCAAACAAACCGGCTTACATCATGAACGGGGCGCAATTAGTTTTGCGCGAGACTTGCTATATACGGGCCACGTTATCCCAGAAATCGTATTCTGCCTACGCGATGTGCCTGCAATGGATGCCTATGGCCGCACCCAACCCGACACGAGAGGATTCCCAGTCTCTGGACGGGTAGTCTCAGGCATGGAGGTGATCGAACGGGTGACACAACAAGCCCTCGGAGGAGCTACCCGAATTCCATTCCTTAAGGGTCAAGTTCTTTCAGAACCAATTGTGATTCAAAAGGCATACATCCTAGAGCCTGACCGCGTTGCCTTATCGAGCGATTCATAACACCGGCCACCATTAGCAATCCTTGGTTTAAACGGTACGTCAAAGGGCGCGCACCCAGTTGCTTAACGACATCAATATCTGCTTTTGAACGAAAGAGATTAATCTATGAAAACTAATTTTTCTAACACGACCACCTTGGTTTCGGCGCTGATCCTCGCGCTTCTTGCTCCGATCGCTAGCGCAGAGTCACTTATTATTCGTAACGCACGCATCTTCGATGGTGAGTCAGAACAACTCAGCGCGCCCTCGGATATCTATATTGAAGATGGCCTCATTAAAAACATCACCAACGTGAGTACAACCTCTCAGGATATCGAGACAGTTGATGTTGGAGGACGGGTTCTAATGCCTGGCATGATCAATGCCCATGCCCACGTGATGCTGCAACTCAACGTTTTAGAGTCGCTAACTTCTGATGCTTATTATTATGCGTACACCGCAACGTTAGCCGCGAAAAGCTTGCTCGACAATGGCTTTACCACTGTTCGCGACATGAGTGGTAATACCTTCTCTTTGAAGAAGGCGATCGACCGGGGCTTAATTCCCGGACCGAGAATCTTCCCATCGGGGGCCATGATCTCCCAAACAAGCGGGCACTCGGACCACCGCACAGCGGAAGCGGAACCACGGCTTTTAGACAGTAATAGTCGAAGCAATTTAGAGCGTATGGGAATGACCATTGTGGCCGACGGCCGGCCAGAAGTATTACAAGCCGTGCGTGAGAATCTACGCCGTGGTGCCACCCAAATAAAGATAGCTGTTGGTGGTGGTATCAGCTCCTATGGAGATCCACTTGATGTGACTCAATACACTGAGGAGGAAATTCTTGCAGCAGTGGAAGCCGCCAATAATTGGGGTACCTATGTAGCTGCTCACGTTTACAACAGCGAAGGTATCCGACGCGCTGTGGAGATGGGTGTTAAATCTATCGAACACGCCAACCTCGTTGACCTAGAAACGCTGAAATACATGCAGGATCAAGCTGTTTGGCTATCGCCTCAAGTTATGATCTTTGAGCAGGAGCTAAAGGGCATGAACGCAGATCAGGTTGCCAAACAGCAATTGGCGTTAGAAGGCGTTAACCAATTAATGACTAACGCGGCCAAGTTAGATTACCGAAACATTGTTTTCGGGGAGGACATGGTGACTTCTCTGGAAGGCCTCAATCTAATCAACCAAGAATTAGTTCGCAGGGCGCAGTGGTTTACACCCATCCAAATTCTTCGACAAGTTACCTCACGGGCGGGTGAACTGTGCATGCTGTCGGGGCCAAGGAATCCCTACGGTACCATTGGCGTCATCAAGGAAGGCGCTATCGCTGATATTCTCGTGGTCGAGGGTAATCCGCTACAGGACATCAGTGTTTTGGCTAACCCCACAGACAACATACGCGTGATCATGAAGGGTGGTGAGCTTTATAAAAACACGCTGTGATCTAACGAACGCGCCCTAGAAGGCGTTTGACTGGAAGAGGTAACACTGGTTTTGCAAAAAACAGTCCTCATCATTGGTGCCGGTGTCGTCGGAACACTAACCGCATTTTGGTTGGCCGAACGGGGTTTTCGAGTCCGCGTACTTGAGCAAAAGTCCGGCGCCGCCCTCGGTACGAGTTATGGCAACGCGGGTATTGTAGCGCTGGGACACGCCGAGGCCTGGGGCTCCCCGAGCACACCCAAACACATTATGAATGCAGTGCTTGGGCGTAACGCTGCACTCAAAATATCGAAGCCACTGGACCCAGCACTATGGCGGTGGGGCACAGGTTTTTTACGCGAGTCGACCGATGTCCGATATAGGTTCAACAGCAACCAGCTGCTACGCCTTTGCGAATATAGCATCCAGCAGCTCCGGGCCGTTGGCGACGGCGAGGCAATTGAACATCACCGCTTAGATATTGGCGCACTCTACCTTTTCAGGGATCCCGAGTTATTTCGAGCGCGTGTCATCAGTATTGCCAAAGATCCCGACGCCACTCGATTGCTCGAGATTAAGAGCCGGGAGGAGATCTTAGAAATGGATCCCGCGCTCGCTACGATGAGCGAGTCATTGGCGGGCGGTATTTTTTCAAGTCGAGATATCAGTGGCGACTGCCGCATGTTCACCCAGACTTTATCCAATCGTTTAATAACAAGCGGTCGCTGTGAATTTTGCTTCGACACTACCGTGCAAGAATTTTTAGTTGACGACAATGGCATGGTTACGGTTCAAACAAACCAGGGCGTGTTAGCAGCCGATCACGTCGTGGTCACCGCGGGCTTTGCTTCAACCACACTGATGGAACCTCTGGGTATCTACTTACCCATCTATCCGGTTAAAGGCTATTCCATGACTTTCCCCATACTCAAAGGAGATCAGGTGCCCACATATCCGGGTATTGATGAGGACCATTTAGTTTCCTACGCCCGCTACGGAAATCGGCTTCGGATAACATCGGTCGCCGAATTTGCGGGTGATGACGAATCTCTTGTGAGTGAGCGTTTAAAAGTCATTACTGATTTCGCACATCGGATGTGTGGTGATGCGCTAGATTATGCAAATGTGGAGCAATGGGCGGGCTTGAGACCCGCAACCCCCGCAAGCTCACCCTATATTGGCCGAGTGGCGGCAGTCAGTAACCTATGGATAAATGCCGGGCATGGCCAACTGGGTTGGTCAATGTCTGCGGGTAGCGGGCGACTCCTTGCCGACGCGATGAGTGGCCAGTCATTGGAGCTCACGGGCGTCTCCTCTAAAGCGGATTGGCTAATCCCGCTGTAATTGTGTGTTTTGCATACCTTGGTTTGTTCGAGAACGCGGGACTCACGTTAGGGTAGGTCGCAAGGTAATAGCGGATTGAGCCCTGAGTGATCGTGGGTGACGTCTGCAAGGTCTGCGAGTCGCTTCATAATTGCTGTGCAGGAGTCACGATTCCGGCCGCCTCACCAAAGCCGATTGAACGATAACCCTCTCGCATACATCCACCCTTTAGAATCAACTGATCACCATCTTCCAACGCGATTCTGGTTGAGCCGTTCTCCAAGATGACGGGCGTCTGCCCCATCTTGCCTAATTCTAGCAACGCACCTGCCTCAGACGCGGCTGGACCACTGATCGTGCCCGTACCCAGTAAATCTCCCGCATTCAGTGGGCACCCATTGGAGGTCTGATGTGCAACAAGCTGGGCAGGATTCCAATATGAGGTATCGTAATTTGCTTTTGACAAGCACTGCAGACTACCCCCCCGCGGCTTCAGATGAGCAGCAAGATTGATGCTGAAATGTCCTGATCGATTATTCTTCGATGAAGTGAGATAAGCCAAAGGAGCGGGATCACCCTCAAATCGCTTAAACGCCGGCGCACGAAATGGCGCCAAAGCTTCTAGGGTCACTATCCACGGCGATATAGTGCTGGCGAAACTTTTTGCGAGGAACGGACCAAGGGGCTGATATTCCCAAGCCTGAATATCCCTGGCTGACCAATCATTGAGCAAAACTACGCCAAACAAGTGATCCTCGGCTTGATCTATATTGACCGATAGACCCAGCTCGGTACTCGGCCCCACAACAAACCCTAGCTCTGTTTCAAAGTCCAAAAAGCGCGAAGGCGCAAAAATAGGGTTCGCACTGTCAGGCGTTATTATCTGACCCCACGGGCGTCGCACTTCAGTTCCCGATACGATGATTGACGACGCTCGGCCGTGGTACGCGATTGGCATCCACTTGAAGTTGGGTGTCAGGGGATCATCGGGGCGAAACAATTTCCCGGCGTTGTAGGCATGAAAATACGACGTGAAGAAATCTGTGAAATCGCGCGATAACACAGGCAGCCCGAGTTCTACCTTCGCCATAGGCACAAGAAATCGTTCGATTCGCGAGCGCATTTCAACAGCCGACAAAGCCTGACTGAGAGCAACCCGCAACTGTCGCCACGTCGTACGGCCCGCTCCAGCGAGCTTGTTTAAATTATCCTTGTACTCAGCATCAACGGCGGCAAGGTCCAGCACGTGATCACCAATAGCCGTACATGCTCGGAAAGAATCGTTGCTGCCCACCATGCGGTACATCCCGAACGGGAGATTCTGAATCGGGAAGTCGGTAGTGGCTCGGTTGGCAGGCTCAAACCAACTCTTTAAATCAATGGCATGGGTCTGATCGATCTCAATCATCGGATCGCTCCAATGGCTCTCCATATCGAGTGCCTCCGAGTCTTGCATCCGGCTGCTTTGAATAGCGGTTCAACCAAAATCGCTGAAACAGTCCGCGAGGACCCTTGTTTAGCGGCGGATACATCATTTGTGTGGGAAAAATGGTCGCTCTCGTGAAAATAGGCCTCGGATTTGATAGCTCGCGAAAACCCTCAACACCGTGATACGAACCGAAGCCGGAATTGCCAACGCCACCAAAAGGCACCGCCGCATTGACCACATGCCATCCCCAGTCGTTGATAGTTACACCACCAGAACGGGTCTCTGCCAGCACACGATCGCGCGATGCTGAGTCGGTACTGAACAGGTAGAGCGCGAGCGGACTTGGTTGATCCGCTACAAAGGCAACAGCCTCATCAAAATTTTGGTAACTCACTACCGGCAGTATGGGACCAAAAACCTCTTCACGCGCCACCTGCATGTCGAGGGTTACACCGGTAACAATGTGCAGTGGCACCCGGTTACCCGATTCCCAAGGCGCGCAAGGGGTGACAGTGCCCCCTTTTACCCTGGCATCTTCGAGCATCGCCCGAATGCGATCGGTGTGACGGTCGTTTATCAGACTGCAGTATTCCTCTCGACCCTCAGTTCCGTCGGGGAAGAACCGTTGGAACGAGGCCTGCACCTGCGCTACAAACTGAGGGACCTTCGCCTCAGGTACCAAGGCATAGTCGGGTGCAACACAGATCTGGCCGGACATTGCAGCCTTGCCATGGGTGATCCGCAGCGCCGCGTCATCCACATCGTAGTCTGGTGCAACGATTGCTGGAGACTTTCCTCCTAGCTCCAGAGTCACTGGGACCAGGTTTTTTGCTGCGTCAGCCATCACTATTCGACCCACTCGCGGACTACCCGTAAAGATCATGTGATCGAAAGGCAACGCAGTGAATTCCGAAGGATCCAGCAGCTCTTCTCCAAAAACTGCGACCTCATCCTCCGGAAAGCTCTCGGACAACAACTGCTTGATCACCGCGTTTGCCCGAGGTGTGTCCTCTGGCAGCTTGATCATAGCTTTGTTACCGGCGGCCAGGGCGGTCACCAGAGGTCCGATTGACAGATACAGCGGCATGTTCCAGGGCGCCACAATCCCGACGACTCCCTTCGGCTGGTAGGTCACTTTCAGGGAATTCGGCCCAGCAAAGAGTGCCTGCGGACTACGACGCTCTGGCTTCATCCATTGCCGGACGTTGCGGCGAGCGTGATCGAGGACCCAAAGGGTGCCAATGACTTCAATCAAGCGGCTTTCGAAATGAGGTCTTCCGCCGAAATCTGCGCTCACGGCGTCAGCGAAAACATCCTGATAGCGCTCCAGCTGTGTGCGCAGAGCGCGCAGTTTGCCTATCCTCTCAGCAGCAGTGCTCGGTGCAGACCGGGCCGCGCGTTTTTGCAGCGCCAAAATATCAGTCAAGCGACTCATGCGCGCCCTCCTCGTCAATCTCTGTTGAAAACTGGCGCTCTTTAGCGGCCAACTGTGCAGAAACCATCGCAATCATCTGGGCCGTGAAGTTGCCAACGAGACTGCCACCAGCGGTCAGAGCAGTTATTTCCGCCTCGCTGAATCCCAACTCCTGACAGATCGATTCGTTCTGCTCGCCCTGCTCTGAGGGCGCTCCGACCGCAGGGAGTTCCGCTTCCGAAAACTTCCAGGGTGGACCGGGAAGTCGATACTCGCCCCCCTGACGATCTGGCACTCGGCAAGTGGCGCCCCAGTACTCTGCCCATTCACTGTCAGCAAGATGCTCCATCGTGCGAACTTCACCAATAGCAATCTTCGCTTCGTCAAACTGAGCATCCAAAGTGGCCATATCGGGAAACGTCCAAATCCAACGCTGCACGACGTCCTGAAGCTCTTCGATGTTCGTCCGCCTCAATGCAGAACTTCGAAAGCGCGCATCGCTCATTAAGTCTGGACGGCGCATGGCAGCCACAAACCAACTAAAGGTGATGGTGTTCACTAGGCTTATGGCGCTCATGAACTGCTCGCCGTTAGGACCGGTGAAGAACGAACCGTCGGTGGCACCCAAAATAGCCGGATCATCACCCGGATCAAGTCCATTGAGATCCATGTGTGCGTGTTCGTTAATCGCCATCAGAGTGGCGGCCATCGACACATCTATGTGCTGCCCCTTACCGGTACGTTCTCGCTGCTGGAGCGCTGCGAGCACAGCTATAGTGGCCTGAAGCCCTGCATAAACATCGGCATGGCTAAGTGCATCTGTTTGCGGATTTTTGAGGTTATCGCCAAAGTGGCGAAAACTGTGGTGGGTAAACCCAGCCTCGGCTTGAACGGTTGGCGCATAGGCCATACGACCGCGCCATGGCCCACCCTGACCGTACCCCGAAATGGACACATAGATCAGTCGCGGATTACGCGCCTTGAGACTGTCGTAATCAAAGCCAAACGACGCGAGCGTGCCGGGCCGAAAGTTCTCGACCAGAATATCGGCCTGGTCTATCAGACGATAGGCGATCTCCTTCGCGTCTGACTTGTTGAGATCAATAGAAATATTTCGTTTACCCGCATTCTGCTGGGCGTAATAACCCGTGACGCCGTTCGGATTGATGGGGGCCGCAAGGCGAGACACATCGCCTCGGGGCGGTTCAATCTTGGTGACGTCGGCACCGAGATCCTGCAGCGTCTTGCCACACAACGGACCGGCGAGGACTCGAGAAAAGTCAACAACTTTGATACCTTCGAGCGGTGAGGTCATGGCTCATTTCCCCTTGAATTCAGCGAGGCCCGGACCCCTTGTCATCAGGCTTTCAAGCCCTATTTTTAGATCTTCAGAAGCCCACAGAGGCAACTGCATTTGCTCCATCGCCTCGTCGGCCGCCTCGACGCCGTGCGCGGCAGCGAGGTTAGCAAGCTGTTTAGTAATAGTGTGTGCCAGTGTGGGGCCGTTACCCAGCTCCAGTGCAATGACCATGGCCGCTTCATCGAGCTTTTCGTCGTCGACCACGCGATTGATGATATTCCATCTCTCAAAGGTCTCTGCGTCGTAGCGGCGCCCCAGCATCGATATCTCTTTTGCCCGCGCGACGCCCGCCCGCTGGACTTGACGCTGAACCGCACCCATTAGCGGGTTGATGCCGATGGTCGCCTCCACCGAGCCTATTTTTGCCGAGCGCGCTGCAATCACGAAGTCACACGCAAGCGCCAACTCGAAGCCACCGCCCACACACACGCCTTGAATGGCTGCCACAATCGGCAGAGGAAAGCTTTCCAATTCGCGGAGAAACGCCAGCGGCGATACGGATAGCTTGCCTTCGGGGCCAATCGCATCGACGAACAGCGAGGTATCTGCACCCGCTGAAAAGTGGCGCAGACCACTCTTCAATAACACAGCGCGCGCGCCCCCCGTCTGAGCCTCAAGCAATGCTCGCCGCATGCCGGACATCAGATCGAGCCCCAGCAGATTATGCGGGGCATAAGCCATCGTCAGGATCGCCACCGGCCCCTCTCTCGTTACGGTGACACATTGGTCATTAGTCATAGCACCTTCTCCTTGGCCCGGCGGGCCGCTTTTCACGAGACACCAACCTAACCAACTCCGCTCAGAAGATTCAGGTGATATAGTGCCACCAAGGAGGTGAAATGATGCCAACCATTCCCGGGCAACCGCAACCGAGCGGCTACGGCCTGAAAGGCTTATTCGATGAGCTGACAGCGCAGGGTGTCAGTCAGCGAGACGTGCTTAGAAGCGCGGGCGTGCGTACGCTGACAGGGACGCTAACCCAAGCGCAGCGACTGGCCATTTTGCGCGCTGCTAAGGAGCACGCCACCCATAGACTGACCGCGCTGGAGGCAGGTCAAAGACAACGCGTTCATCACTTTGGCGTGTATGGGTTCGCCCTAGCGACCAGCCCCACGTTTTATGATGCTTTTATGTTCGGTCGCCAGCATCTCGAGCTTGCGGGTGCGGTACTCCAGATCTCATTCCATACGGATAACCGCGTGGGCATACTTCGAAGTGAAAACCCAGCCACACTCGGCAACCTGCTGCCTTTTGCGGCGGAGTTCTGGCGGAGCTCGATGACGACTCTACTCAGCGAAGTGCTAGGTAAGCCGTTTCCATCGGTTCTCATGCGCTTTCCCTATCCGGCGCCCGCCTATGCCGAGACGTATCGATCACGACTCCACTGCCCCATAGAATTTGATAGCCCAAATATGGAGTGGCACTTCGACGCCAGTATTCTGCGGGAGCCCTGCGCCAGCGCGAGCACTATCACGGCAACCATTTGTAAGGAATTCTGTGAGTCAATGATTGAGAAGGCGGGTGGCAGCTCGCCGCTGCAGCGCGACCTGAGGGCCTTCATTCTCGGCAATACGGGACGCAGAACTACCGCAGAGGATGCCGCAGGTGCGGTGGGGCTTGCCAAGCGCACACTGTTTCGCCGATTGAAAAGCGAGGGCATCAGCTTTCAAGCGTTGCTCGATCAGACTCGGGCCTCTCTTGCTCGCGAGTATCTGGAAAGCACTGCGCTAGGCACCGCCGAGATTGGGGACCGCTGTGGCTATGGCGATGAAGCAAACTTCCGCAAGGCATTCCAGCGCTGGCATGGAATGAGTGCCAGCCAATGGCGCCTAACGCGAGCGCAGATGGAGTAGAAAAAAGTCGGAGAATTCGGGGTTCTAGAAGTCTACGCGCGGCCTATCGGCCTTAACAGGATAGAGGCCGGCGGCTCTAAAAACGCAACCACAGGAGCATTTTGGTCGCCAAAGGCGCCCCGAAGGGGTGAGAGTGCGCGAGGCAAGCGCACTCGAAACCATCCGCCTGGTCCTACTAAATGACAAGCCCTCGCCATCGGCGGGGGTTTGTCGTTTGGTGGCTAAGTTGAATGAGACCGACGACAGCCGTTCGGCAATTTGGCAAGAGCCAACGGCCTCGAGGGCACCTGACTGAATACGAAATCATCGCCACGTTCCAAGACCATAAAGACTTGCATAAAAAGCCCAGCACCCGCAGGGCTTCCAACCATCAGCTACGCAAATCGTCTCCATCCCAGCCTGGCCATAAGAAGTACAAGTAGGCCGATCATCGCAGCTGGTAGCGTAGGTACCGGTGCAGGTGCGACTGGAACAGCAACTGTTACCGGATCGCTAATAAACCCCTGTCTTCTATCAATATCGAGCGGACCGTTGTCTACGACTGTATAAGTTATAACCCGGCCTTCTATTAGCGCATCAGCGACTGGTATCCAACGTCCACTTGCCAGAATCTTGAAAGCTTCGGCACCGTTCGCTGGCGTCACCCCAAGGTCAAGTTTCACCTCAACCGACTCTAACGAGTCAGGGTCACATCCTTCCAGACTAAAATCCGCTGCAAATCCGATGCCATCAATGGCAACACCAACTTTTTCAGTGGCGACATCAAACAACGTCAAGTTTGCGAGCGAACATGAGCTCGATGTTGAGCTCAATTCAGTCTCTAACGTCACTCCTCCTGATTGTTCAAAGGTGTTAGCAAGAGGAAATCCGTCCAAGCCGTCGGCTATGCCATCGCCATCTGAATCCGTGTTCCCATCGTTGGGGTCCGCGTTATCGCCCAGACCATCGCCATCCGCATCCGCGGATTCATCCGCGTCTGATGGGAAGACATCCTCACCGTCGGCTACGCCATCGCCATCTGAATCCGTGTTCCCATCGTTGGGGTCCGCGTTATCGCCCAGACCATCGCCATCCGCATCCGCGGATTCATCCGCGTCTGATGGGAAGACATCCTCACCGTCGGCTACGCCATCGCCATCTGAATCCGTGTTCCCATCGTTGGGGTCCGCGTTATCGCCCAGACCATCGCCATCGGTGTCGGTAGTTTCAGTGGCATCGTTAGGAAACGCATCTTGATCATCACTCACACCATCACCGTCGCTGTCTAGCGTGCCTGGCGCGTCGGCCTCATACGTATATTGCAAGGCTGAACTGGCACCTCCACTTGTGGTTACCACGACATTAACTTCCCCAGCCGCAGATGCCGATGGAACCGCAACCGATAACTGCGTTGCATCTAGCACGCTGACGTTCAACCCGACCTCACTACCGAATTGAACTTGTGTGCCTTCAATAACGAACCTATTACCAGTGATCGTCAATGTGGCGCCGCCAGAAATGCCCCCAGAACTTACCGACAGGCTGTCTAGAACAGGTGACTCCACGGCTGCAGGCGGTGTGGTAAGTAGTGTGACATCTTCAAAGACGGTGCCGCCGGCATTCGTAACAAAGGTTTGCGTTTCATATACCGTATCTGGCTTCAACCCGGACACCGAGCATGCAAAATCTCCCGGTGGGCCAACGCCGACGAACCTTACAATCCACTCATCAGATCCTTGCTCACGGAATCGACAGAAGCGCTCAGGGTTGTCACCTCCAGTGTCAGTCACTCTTCCTTTAATGTTAGCTTCCACAATGTTGTCGGAGACCGACGTTTCGTCCGCTACGGGTGCAATTTCAGCATCGCCGCCTTGGTACGTCCCTGTAGGAGCTGGGCCCAAGCCATCACCAAAAACACCTCGAGGGCCAAATGTAGGTGCAAAATCGCCTACGTTAATTCCCTCACCACTATTAACGTACTCTTTAGATGCTGCGCCCCAGTTTGCCTGTGAATTTGTATCCGTGCGTCTAAACATGAGTGTTGCGTGGTTTGAACCGAGCCGAGCATTCATGAAATCCGTTAGCTCCTTACTGGAACAGAACCACGCAAAAGGAACGGATGAGGCAGGGACAGAGCAAGTTGCAAGTAACGAGGCCTGGTCGGGATTAAAACCTCGCCCGGCTTGGTTAGCATATCCAGTGCCAAGACTTACGAGCTCTCGGTGAGCCGTGTTCCAAGTTAAGGTGCTTTCGCTCCACTCAACGGACTGCGTCAAGCCCCACAACTCGACTACAAAAGTTGCCGGACCGTTTGACACTGCACCCGCGTAGCTTTGGGGAGGAGAAGGACGGCTACCCTGGTTAGCAGAGATAATTACTAGATTTAACCCCGAGGCATCGTCGAAGGCGTCAGAGTAATTCGAAAGATCAAAGCGAAAAAAAGGAAATCGGACGTTAATATTATTACTACCGTTGTTTTTAGCCAACACAGCGGCGTTACTGCCGAATACGGAAGAAGTGGCATCACCTTCAACCCAGGTGTCATCAGATACTACGACCGAAGAAGCTAAGACCGACCCAACTGAGGATAACGCGCTGACAAGTGCTAATAACGGAACATAAATTAACTTCATAAAGTCTCCATATGATTTCGAGAGCGAAGCACCGTCTTGGATTTCGCAGGGCCTATCAGCTAGCGCATCGCGTCTATCCCACCGAGCGTATCAATTAAACGCGGCAACCCCGCGCGAAATTCTGCTCCCTGGGGTAGCGTCATAAGTCATGTCCTTTAACGCCTATCTTTTTAGCGCTTCCTCCTCATCAGCATTTACAAACCAACACTACTATGTGCCGACAAAACCGAGATGCGAGGACCTCAGGCAGCGCAGGCAGTAGGCTGATTTCTCTGAGTCACGTATAAAGGACTGCGCCAACTTATTACTCGAAAATACTCGTAACATCGACGCCTTTTCTACGAACTATGCTTCGCCTAAAAAAAGTACGCCAACCTTTTTTCTCGCACAATTGAGAATATATTTCAGGCCGGTGATTCACTTGCCCCTTCGGCGTAACCGAGAAATTCTCATTACAATTTTTCCGGGAAAACTACTCCGCGAACCTGCAAAGCCCGAGAAATTGCGCATTGATTCCAAATATTAGCTTCCCAATATCATGAGACAATCTCACTACGTCGTTCTTACGACAGAGAGAAATACGCTACTTTTAGTCTTTTTACACGTGTTTCGGTGAGTCCTGGAAGCCTTGATAGGGTAGAGGTCGGCGGTTCAACAAAATGCGACCGCAGGAGCATGTTGGTCGCAATACACAGGCGCTTCTTTGATCAGACCTATGAATTACGAAATTTTAGTCCTTGCCGAGAGTCAGGTTGCCGTCGATGAAGCCGCCCTTCAATAGCCAGCTACCGTCCA
>Ga0209654_1001345_pt1 | contig 19863 bp, 22 predicted proteins | sample SaaInl1SG_22_DNA_FD_184646 | JGI IMG/M metagenome (GOLD analysis project Ga0209654, IMG submission 184646) | Marine microbial communities from expanding oxygen minimum zones in the Saanich Inlet - ESP_161SG_22_DNA (SPAdes) (version 2) | ecosystem: Environmental > Aquatic > Marine > Intertidal... | reverse complement strand
CTACTTTTCCCAACGGTCCATGTGCAGATGTTATTGATGTGGAAAGATTCATAAACAAATACAAAATCCTCATTGAACGAACGACTAACACTGTCATTGAGGAATTGAATATGTTCAATTGTGTGGATTTCAAGCGTAGAATGCAGAAATGCTTCGATGCATGTGAAGTTACTAAACACAGAATCTTGAGTGATATGTGAATACTACTTGCAGGTAGTATTGAATGAATTATATTCATTCTTTTTTCTTTTTTCTTTTTTCTTTTAATGATCATATTTGCTATAAATTCTCATAAATTAATGATATTTTACTATTAATTTAAAAAAATGATTATTGTTATTATTGATTAAGAAACAGATAATATATAACATACTAAACTTTTAACGATTACAAAAAGTTAAAAAAATGTTCGAAGAAAATTATTACGTATGGAAAAAAAAATCAGTTGATAAATTTAATGCCATACATATAATAATAAATAATTATCATGATTTAAAAAATATAAACCCTGAAACATACCATCAAATATTGTCAATAGAAGATGTCAATGTGAAAAATCTGAAAACTTTACCTGCTGAGATTTGTCAAATGTTGAATCTTAAAAGTTTGACTGTACGGAAAGCTCAACTTGAAAACCTGCCAAAAGAAATAGGTCAACTGAAATCGCTTGAGACACTGGTTCTGAGTGGAAATAGACTAACGAGATTACCTGCTGAGATAGGTCAACTGAAATCACTCAAGTCGTTGAATCTGAATGGAAATAGACTGACGAGTTTACCTGCTGAGATTTGTCAAATGTTGAATCTTAAAAGTTTGACTGTACAGAAAGCTCAACTTGAAAACCTGTCAAAAGAAATAGGTCAACTGAAATCGCTTGAGACACTGGATCTGAGTAGAAATAGACTGACAAGTTTACCTACTGAGATAGGGCAACTGAAATCACTCGAGTGGTTGGATCTGAGTGGAAATAAACTGACAGGTTTACCTGCTGAGATAGGTCAACTGAAATCACTCAAGTCGTTGAATCTGGGTGGAAATAGACTGACAAGTTTACCTGCTGAGATAGGACAACTGAAATCACTCGAGTCGTTGTATCTGGGCAGAAATAGACTGACAAGTTTACCTGCTGAGATAGGTCAATTGAAATCACTCGAGTCGTTGAATCTGGGTAGAAATAGACTGACAAGTTTACCTACTGAGATAGGGCAACTGGAATCACTCGAGGACTTGGCACTGCAGGATACTGGAATTGAAAACCTGCCAAAAGAAATTTGTCAACTGAAATCACTTAGTGAATTGCATCTGGACGGAAATAGACTGACAAGTTTACCTGCTGAGATAGGTCAATTGTCGAAGCTTAAGTATTTGTCTGTGGCAGCTAATCAACTTGAAACTCTGCCAAAAGAAATCCGTAAACTGAAATCACTCAAGGCGTTGGATCTAAGTGAAAATTATGAATTAACAAGTTTACCTGCTGAGATAGGTCAATTGTCGAATCTTCAGGATTTGAACATGGAATCCATTTCGGAGGATTTGAACATGGAATCCATTTCGAATCTAGGGAACGGTTCAACCCTGGAACCTGGCAAGATAAAAGTGCCTGCTAGTTTGAAGAAATTTTTGACACGACGAATAGGGAGATATCCTGAAGAATTTGAATTCATTCCAGAAAAGGTAATAAATCCAAAAACCAATAGATATATTTCAGTTGGAAAATCCACATACAATAAGTTAGTTGATGAAGGCCTCATCTGGGAACCTGTGTGATATGTGAATACTACTGGATAGTTTTGAATAAATATAATTCATTCAATATTCTTTGTTTTCAAGATATTTTCTTCAATAAATATGTAACTGATTCTATACATTTAAAATTGATGAAAATGCCTTAATTGCATTTGCATTTTTTTTCATATCATATACAATTAAAATAAATAGTCATGCCTCATATTTATCCCATCATTGGGGATTGTTTTGAATTACCATCACAACCAGGTGTGTTTCGCATGTTACAAGGTGAAGATTTATGCATAAATACAAGTACACGCAAAGTAACATCATCGGAATCTAGAGAAATTGACAATTATTTCGAAAAACTGATGCAGATTAATCCCAAGGATGCTTCACTCGTATCTGATGGAGTATTTTATGATGAAATATTCATCTATTCGGATCATAAAACGCTACACTACAATATGAAGGATATGATTATTAATTATGATAGTAAATATTTTCAAAAAAATATCGTCAAGAATGGTCTTGATATAAAGTTCAGACACTCTAAATATGGTATCATTACATTGAGTATCAAATACTATAAAAATCCTCAAATAAAATACGGATTACAATTGATGTTGAAAGATATGTCTGATGAATTATCTGGATTGTTCATATATCAATACAATCCTAAGATGATTGATTTAGATAGGCTTCATGATTGTAGCCGTAGAACACTTACGTATCAACATATGAAACCTAATAGTGATTATATAACTTTTCAAAAAAGTAAATTATAAATGATACAATTGACTATTCACGTTTGACTAGTTAATTAGACATTTTCATCTCCATAGTGATATTTATCCATTCGTAAGTCTTTTGGTGGAATCCAATTCAATTTCCAAAGCTCCTTTCCATTAGGTAAGTAATTCTTTTTCCCAAAGTCATCATTACTATGTGGAATGATTTTGATTTTTTCCAATTGATTTGATTTTTGTGCTGAACCAACTATGTATCCTAATATTGACATCATTGTGCAATATCCGTAAGCCATTGTTAACATATTTAATCTTTTCTGTTATTTTTATCTTTTACCAACTTTATTATATCGTTGATCAATTTTTTTATTATGTATTAGTTCTTATATTCAGAATATATATGTAATTTCTTAAAGTAAGATAATAACAGTAAGTTTGGCTAGTTGTTTCCATAATAAACTTATAATCATATTATTAAAATGGATATCGAACAAAGGAGATTATATTTTCTTTTTGGTTGCATTCCTGTGAGAATGCTTCTAGCATTTAGTTTATTAATGATACCCAATTCACTAGTAACGTTTGTAGCTTCTGCTCTTGCTTCAATTGGTGTCTCTTTCGCCACACTTTATACTCTGAAACTTCGTATGAATGCATCTGAAGGTGGTGGTAAAACATGGTGGCACTATTTAAGACCTTTACATGCTGTGTCCTATTTAGTCGCAGCATACTTGTTGCTCATGGGAAACAGGCAACATGCTTCTATGATTTTGATTTTAGATCTTTTCATTGGGACATTTGCATGGCACAAAAATAGTGTGCGTTTAAAATCGGATTTATTTTATATACTAGATAAGTAGTTAATGAAAGTTAAAAATTCTGGTGTTAACTCAGGGGCAGAGTGGGAGACTGTAGACTTTTAACAACTAGTAAAGCAAGGTAATACTTGCACATAATAGTCATCTCTAAGTCGTTGGTTCAAATCCAGCACACCAGACTGACTATTTAACTTTCTTAATTCTTTTTTTTTAGTATATTATTGATACTAATTAATAATATAGTTTTTACCCAAAATATATAAAAAATGATATATAAGAAAATAGTCTAATAATAATAATTTATGACAAAAAAGTTAACAACAGAAGAATTCATTCAAAAAGCAAGAACCGAACACGGAGATACATATGGATATGATAATGTTGAGTATATAAATATTCAAACAAAGGTCAATATTACATGTAAAATATGTCAAAAAGATTTCCTACAAAGACCCAATGATCATCTTCAAAGAAAAGGATGCCCAACATGTGCTAATCGTAAAAGAGCGAAAGTAGCTTTATCAAAAGCTGAGTTTATTCAAAAAGCTAGAGTTGAACACGGAGATACATATGGATATGATAATGTTAACTATGTGAACAATAAAACAAAGGTAAATATTACATGTAAGACATGTCAAAAAGATTTCCTACAAAGACCCAGTGATCATCTTAATGCTGGTAGCGGATGCCCAACATGTGCTAATCATATGCGAATAAATATGGAAATGACACAAGGAAGAATTATATATGAAAGGTTAACAACAGAACAATTCATTCAAAAAGCTAGAACTAAACATGGGGATAAATATGGATATGATAATGTTAACTATGTAAATAGTAACACAAAAGTTGATATTACATGTAAGACATGTAAAGACAATTTCCTACAAAGAGCTACTGATCATCTTTATGGAAAAGGATGTCCGTCATGTGCTTATCGTAAAAGAGGACAAAAGCGAGAACAAATGACAAAAGCCGAGTTCATTCAAAAAGCAAGAGCTAAACATGGAAATACATATGGATATGATAATGTTGAATATATAAACAATAGAACAAAGGTCAACATCACATGTTTGGAATGTCAAGAAGATTTCCTACAAAGACCCAATAAGCATATTGACGGCAATGGATGTCCAACGTGTGTTATTAAGAAGAATGCCAAAAATAAAATGATGATGGAAGCCGAGTTCATTCAAAAAGCAAGAGCTAAACATGGAAATACATATGGATATGATAATGTTGAATATATAAACAATAGAACAAAGGTCAATATTACATGTTTGGAATGTCAAGAAGATTTCCTACAAAGACCCTATTGTCATATTGACGGCAATGGATGTCCAAAATGTGTGAATAAAACTGAAAGAATTACATGTGATGTTTTACAATCTGTATTGGATACATTAAAAGTAAAACATATGGGATACAATGTAACAGAAGATATTGGTAGAATGGATATTGTTGTATTAAATCAAAACACCGATATAGTTTGTTTCATTGAAGTAGATGGAGGACAACATTTTGAATTTATCGAGTTTTTTACCATAAGTGTAGAAGATATACAGAATAGTGATCTTGAAAAACACAAACGTGCGAAAATGAAAGGATATCGAACAATTCGTATTGATCAAGAATGGATATGGGATTCTTATAAAAAAGGGGACAACAGTTGGGTCGAATGTCTAAAGAAAACCATTTTGAAGCTTGAACAAAAGATTGAACCAGATATTAAAGAGATGTTCTTAAGTAACAAAGTGGATAAATATTATTCTCATCCCTGTTATCAATACGAGAAAGACATTGAAAATCTATCTAAAGACGTAGAACAATTGTATTTACAATAAGTATGCTCTCGATCACCTGTCAAAGTCATAACATTGTTAAGCATGAATCAAAATCGAAACCAAAATTAGATGGTTCCGGTGGTGATTCTAGAAGACTATCATATCCACAATTGAAAAAACAACTATGTTCGAATACAATTAAAACTGGCTTAGTTTTATCATCATATTATTTTTACAATGAGGGATTTGACAAAGGTATTTCAATGTCTATTGGTGCTACCGCATCAACACTATACATGTATTTACTGTGCAATTATGTCGATAAAATAACTGAAAAGCCTTCAAACTTCCAATTGTTAGTTCCATTTGGAGCGAATATGTTGGAGTATATCATTAACGCCTCACAAGATCAAGTTCACTTGGATTATCTTACAACATTCATAGGATTTGTAAGCTATAAAATAGCAATTTTGACAGTCTTGTTTGATGAAGTTTCTATTATGATAAAAGATGATTTAATTGAACTAAATGATGCAGAACAAATACAGAGGAATAAGGAAATTGTAGAAGTTGTCGATGAAATTATCAATAAAGATGGAAATGTGAATACAGATATGAATAATATTAAGAAAAGGATTTTGGACGAGGACACTAATGAAATGGACTGGTGAACAACCTAACCAATTTATATAGGATATATTATTTTTTCTACAATTATTTAATTATATTTATGAACTATAATTGATTATATATAGTGCTTTTGTACACCCCTAATATATTATAAATAAATGGATGGCATCCATTAGTGTAAATATAAAGTATAATGAACATAGGCAAAAATCACCGTAAGGGAGGGAAGAAGGGTCGTCGTGCTAAATTCTCCATTTCTTCATCATATGAAAGTGACTGTGATGATGAATTCGAGATGGATGCAATTTATCCAACTGTTATTCCAAAAAATAACAACCAACAAGACTATAACAAAGCACTTTATAGTATGCATAATCAGATGATATTTGCATTAGGTCCTGCTGGAACTGGTAAAACAATGTTAGCATGCTATGCTGCAATTACTGGATATAACGATGGAACATATAAGAAAATCATTATGACAAGACCCGTTGTTTCCGTAGAGGAAGATATAGGATATCTACCTGGAACCTTAGAAGAGAAGATGGATCCATGGACCAGACCAATCATGGATATATTTTCTGAATTCTACACACAAAGTGATATAAACTACATGATTAGGGAAAAAATAATAGAAATATCACCATTGGCGTATATGAGAGGACGCACTTTCAAAGATGCTTTCATCATCGCTGATGAGATGCAAAACTCTACACCCAATCAAATGAAAATGTTACTCACACGTGTAGGTGAAGGTAGTAAAATGATAGTAACGGGTGACTTAATGCAACATGATAGAAAGTATGCAGATAATGGATTAAAAGATATTGCTAATAAGTTGGAAAATAAGAATTACAAAAGAATAAAGGTGATAAAATTCACACCGGAAGATGTCGAAAGAAGTCAAATAGTGAAAGATGTATTACATATATATGGCGATATGGACTAATCCAACAATTTTGTTATATCCTCCTCTTTCCATGCATTTTGACGTTGCAATGGTTCCTTAACCACCTCATCGATCCACCCATCGTCGCCCTCGTCGCCACATTTTTTTTCTACATCTTCACTTGCATCATCATCGTTGAGTAAAGTGTAAACATATCCCGCTTCAAAGTCTGTGACGTGATCACGTAATTCTTGACCTCTAAGCATAGTGGAGAGTGAAGCATACAACACTTTGAATCTGTTGGTTTGAACTTGTAACTTCTGTTGTTTGGTTTGTTCCATTTTCACGTATTATTCAGGTAGTTGATTATTATTTTGTGCACGTGAATAATGACCGAGTGATTGTTGTTGAAAATGAATTTAAACCTAAATTGACTTTATCAACTAAATCATATATATATATAATATGGAATTCGAGAAAAAATTTGCTATATATAATTTCATAGTGCTTTCGGCTTCTGTAATTCAAAATTTTTTATGCAGATATGATTACTTAAACTTTAAGTATCATTACATGTCATTATTACTATATACGAAATTGGATTTCTTATTTATGCTTCAAAATCCACGAAGATATAGTCTTTTCATACATCACATTGCTACTATCTATTTATTACAAGGTGCTTTACTATACCCAGAATTTGAAAAATATTCTGATTTATCATTACTTGAGCTTACAACAGTATTCAATTCATTGAATATCATTTACAAAACAAGAACTACTCTTCTTCTCCGTAATGCGATGTGGATTTCAATTAGATTATGTTTACTACCATACTTCACATATGAGCTATTGACAACAATACTTCATACTAATGTATTCTTGTATATGAGATACGGTCACTCAATCATAACATTGATGATACTTTCTTTCGAATGGACAAATGAATTATTGAAGTTAAACTTGAATAACATATCACAACTATATTACATCGTACCAGTAGCATATCAATTATATACACATCAATATAGTAAACTTACATTAACGGTTCTATATTGGTTATTCCTTACCACACAACTATGCACGCGGATTATTAGATATGAAAACAAACTATTGTTCAATTTTGCCACATCTTATCTACTCTTATTATAATTATAATTAGTGCAAATGAATGTTGCGAAATATATTACAAGATACAATATTAATATAGCTCTATCCAATCTACCAACATTTATCATAATTACTCTTATTTTGTTGAAGAAATATACCATAGTCATAGGACTACTTATTACCACTGTGTGTTGTCATATAGTAAAAAAACTCACCAATGCATTACCACCACAATCTATACTATATGAAATTACACGCAGACCAGAGAGTGGAATATATTGTGGTATATCGTGTATTGAAAATAAAACAAAAAAAGATGACCCTGGGTTCCCAAGTGGACATATGTCATTTATAACATTTTTTTCTTTTTGCTTACCGGATACTACAATTATGAATATTATGAAATTACTATTAATCACAATAACTGCTTTCAATCGAATAATTACAAAATGTCATACATATATACAAGTTTTAGGTGGATTATTTTTCGGATATATAATGAACCAACTATTGATTATCTGAATCTGAATCTGACTCTTACTCCTCCTCTTCCTCTTCCTCTTCCTCCTCCTCTTCTTCCAAGTCTTCTTCCAAGTCTTCTTCTTGATCTTCATCCTCTTCTTTTTCTTCATCTTCTTCATCATCAAAGTCATATTTAGAATAGAAGTCCATATCATGAACGAATAATGATTTGTTATCTTTATGATCTCTAAGGATTACGTCCAAAGCATCCAAGAGTCTTGTCTCTTTAGTGACCTCCATGTTGTTCTTATCAGTGTAAATTTCAATGATCTTCGTCATCACATTTGCTTTCATAATATATTGATTATCTCCATGTTTGGCTTTCTCTTCATTTTTCATCTTATTATATTCTTGTACTTTTGTCGTGTATTCAATATCTTCATTGTCAGTGTAATGAATATACAGTCCTCTACCTTTCTTTGAAATATCAGTTATAGTGGTCCATTGAATATCATCATTGATAAGGTTAATCATCGTAGAGTTGCAATTAATATTTTTCTTTAATTTTTTTACCTCGTCCTCAATAACTTTGAATGACATGGTAAGTGAATTGTTAATTTTCTTGAGTTGCAAACACTGTTCGGCATAATTCGTGTTTCTTGCAGAGGGCTTATGACGCTTTGTTTCCCTCATAATCCTCTTTGCAATTACTTGTGCAAGAATATTTGTCTCATCATCCATATCAAACGAAATATCATCTGATTTTTCAGGAGTTGTTACACCGTCTGTTTCAATCTCAATATTCACCGGAGGGTCTTCACACTTTCGCTTAGCACGGGGAGCCATGTTTATAGAGTTTGGGGTAGTAGGTGATTGGGTGGTTGTATGATTGGATTTGTTATACCTTAGTATTTCAGTTTTAATGCTATTTGTTTCAAAAAAGAATATCGATTTTTACAATGAAAGAATAAGTAGTTTATTTATCATAATATATAACTTTCGATTCTCAATAAATTTTATTTTTATACTTCAATGGAATCTGATCAATTTCTAGGATTTGATCAATTCCTTCTTTATATCTAGGTTTCTGTAATCTATTGTAATAACGCGTAATGCCTCTACTACTTTTCAGTTCTGTTTTACAAAGAGACTCATTGTGGATATATCTTGTTATGTAATCACAAACATTTCTCTTATAATTGAAAAATACACACAATGTATGCATATTCCTGTATTTGCACGTATTTATGAAAGTATATCTTTCTTTTTCCGTTGCATTTTCTCCATCAATAATTATGTTTTGATCATCTGTTTTATCATCCAAATACACGATAACATTTTCTCTCACTTTACGATTTGGGATCTTCATACGAATATATCTCATTTTTACACCTTCGAGTTGTTCAGAGAATGTCGTTTTACCAATACCCGGTGGACCGACTATTACAACCATTGTATTTTTCATAGCATTGATAGTATTAATTATTTCATCAAAATTCTTGACAGTGGATGATTCTATTGGTTCGGTCAAGTTGAGAACTGCATCTGATATACATAATTGTGATATATGATTCTTTCTTTCAAAATAATGCAGTTTTTGAAATCTTGCATTGAAACATTGTGTAAGCACTTTCGGATTATGAGTGCTTATCAATGAATATTTGGGTTTGGATTCAGCGAATGACAATTCTATATCTTTCAAAACTGTTTTAAAACCATCGTATAATAAGGAATAATACGGATCACTTACAATTACCGAACAATGCACATTTAGATTCGTTTCTTTTTTGAACTGTTTATCGAGTGCATCAATATATCCATCGATCATCTTATCTGATGTTTGTTCTTCAATATAGCAAATACATGTGTCATCTGCATTAAGATATTGTATTAATGTATCCAATAATCTTCTGTCAAAGATGAACTCGTGTCCTTGGAGGGATGTCTTTGTATTTTTGAGAAGGATTGATGTGTCGATAAAATACACATTTTGCTTGTTGTTTATACATTTGTTTTGTTGTTGTATTTCGTTATTTTTAACAATAGAATAACCTTTCATCTTTTATTTCACAAAACCGTGCTTTACGCTTACATGCTGCATAGAGTCAATCATTTTTTATATCTATTTATTATTTATATAATGACTACTGTCTCTGTTTTATGTGTTACTTTCAATCGACAACATTTAATACCTTTCATCATTTATCAATTCAAAAAACAATCATATCCTAATCATCTGATGGAGTTGATTATATATGATGATAGTAAGGACAGAGTATTTCCGAACATACATGATGATAATATCAATTACATCTATAGTAATGAAAAAAAAACACTTGGTGCAAAGAGAAATAAATTGAACTCAATTGCAAAAGGAGATATTATAGTGTGGTTCGATGATGATGACTATTACTTCCCAAATAGAATAAAAGATACAGTATCACTGTTGAATAATTCAAACCAACTTTTAGTTGGTTGTAAGTATACACTGTTGTATGATTCATTTAAAAGTAGAAGAATTTTTAAGATAAATCATAAAACTAACTACACACAGAATAACATACTTGCATACAAAAAAGAATATTTACAATCACATACATATAATAACAACGATAATTACGATGAAGAAAAATATTTCACAAATGACTTTTCTGAACATCCTGTAATGATGGACGGGAAAAACTTGTGCATACATATTGCTCATAGATACAATACAGTATCAAAATCTAGAGTTCTTGTTAAAAAGAATTTAACAAAGCTTAGCTTTGAAAGTATAGTGCATGACAAATATGTTTTAGATACAATCAATAATATGAATTGTAGTTCATATTACGATAATATTAAAACAGTTGATTACAATCAATATACTTCGTTGAATGTTCATTCATTCTATTCCGAGTTTTACAATTCACAATTTTCAGACATGTTGAAAGTATATAATCATCTTAAATTATTGGAAAAGGTTATATTTGATGGAAATGATTCAGGATATATCAATTGCACATACTATGGTAAAAAATTTATCATCATTAGTGATAAAGATTTCAAAATAAATGATGAATTATCAAATGTTAAAAACATAGTCACAAATGCACCTCATTCATGGGAAATATTAGAACTGTGTGTAAATGATATTACTATTGATAATAACATAGATAACAAGGGTTGGGTTTATAATGACAAAGAACTAGACCTATCTTTATATGCCGTCAATTATGATAGTATTGACAAATTACTGAAAAAATTCAAAGCATACGATCATGAAAAAAATTGTTCGGATATATCATTTGAATATTGTAATTCTCACAATATATTCGATGAATTGAATGTTTATCGATTAAATACTGGCAACCACAAAATCAAAATATGAACATGATTATAAAGCTATTATATCATATATAACTAAATATATGTTTACGAAAGTAATGTTTCCATTGTATGAACTTTGTTTTAAACAAAACATTTTTGATAGTAAGTGCAATGATGTATTAAAATATAAATCATATCTTAGAAAAAAAACACTCAAGAATAGTTCTCTACGTGGAATAGTTGAAAATCATCATATCATTCCTCTTCAATGGAAAGAACATATTGTAGTAAAAACGATTCGATATGATCCAAACAAATCATACAATTTATGCATTCTTCCCAATAAGAAATATCCAGTAAAAAAAGATAGTTGTGGAAAAGCAATACGCATTCATGAGAAAGGTCATATAAAATACAATTCTTATGTAAAAGAACAATTGGATGTCCTACTTGATGATGTTGATAATGAAGACCTTTTAAAATATAAGTTTTGGTTGTTCTATATATTTTTAAAAACCGCTTTGGATAACAATGAAAGTGAAAATATTGATTGGAATTGATATTAACTTTTTTTAAAGTATTCTAATAGATTTTACCATCACTCATATCAAGAACTATATTCTTGTTTCTTTGAACTATCTCCTTGTCATTGTCGGTCATATACTCGATATCTGATATGTTCAGTCCACATGCGTTGCGATTATCAGCCCAGAACTGATTGTTTACAATGTCTTTTTTGTTCCTTACGATTACATTTGAATCTCTTATTAATGTGGCTGTTTGCACTCCCAAGTCCATCAAAACCCGTATGAGTGGCTTTCTCATTTCGATACCATCTTTTATCACAGCACATGTATTAGACTTTTGACCTTCGGGTAAGTATATACACTGATTCTCTTTTGGTCTAAGTATCATGCGTGTTAAGTCTTCGGATAGTTCAGGGTATTGCATTCTACATTTGTTAAAAAGACGCTTGATGTCATCTTTTGTTATATGTTCTAAATTTAAATTATCGTAGTTGTTATAGTTGATACTGTGATCAAAGTAAGTATTATTTGTTGTATTATATACTGTTGTTGGTCTTGATCTTGCTTCTTCTAATTGTTTATCCTTTTCTTTCAACTTTTCCCTTTCTTCTTCTAACTTTTCCCTTTCTTCTTCTAACTCGTCTTCTAGTTCTTTGATTCTTTGTTGTTCTTCTGACAATACATGTTCACATTTCACATTCTTCATATGTTTATATTTGCTCTGCTTACTTCCAAACATCTTTTTACAGATTGGGCATTGTAAACTATTCAAACCATTGCATTTCTTTTCATGTTTAATTAAATATGACTTAGATGAAAATGTTTGATTGCAATATTTACAATTATTTAGTGATTTATCATCAGGGTTTACCTTAGGGTTTACTTTATTATCACAAGGGTTTACCTTAGGGTTTACTTTATTATCACAAGGGTTTACCTTAGGATTTACTTTATTATCACAAGGGTTTACTTTTTTATCATTTAGATTTACTTTTTTATCTCCCAATTCATTATTCAGTCTCTTTAACCTCTTCTCACATGTATTTGGACTGCGTTGATGCAGTTCTAAATTGTATTTTCTATTTGACGAATAACCGCATGTCTCACATACGAATGATTTATTACTAACCATTTTTATTACTTAATATGTAGAATATAATTTTTAAATCTATTGGACTAAAATACTAAAATACTAAAAAACTAATAATTAGTTAGTAACATATATATATCATAAAATAAAAAGACAAAAAAGTAAAAAAATTTTGAAAAAAAAATTTTTTTTTGAAAAAGTTTTTGAAAAGGCATTATTTTCTTCCCTCATATTTTTTTTAGAGGTCCAATAATAGAAGTTAAATTTAGAACTATTTAAAGATTAATTGATAAGATGTAATATACTACTGAACACATTAATCTTTATTTTGTAATTTGGATATACAGAGATGTATAAAGTCATTATTGACGGTGATAACGTTCCACTTGAGAAGTATTTCAACATTGTTGAACCAATTTTGAACAAAGACTATGGTGACTATGACATACCATTGTTAATTTGTCAATCAAATATAATCATCAAGTATAAAAGAGGACATTATTTTAACATCAATTTCATGTGCAGCGAGACGAATAAAAAGAATTCATCTGATGCACGTATCATCTATGAAACTGGAAAGTTGAATACTTTAGGTCATAAAGTTATTATTGTAAGTAATGACAATATCTATAGAGAAATAGAAGGAGATGATGTTATTCTCATTCAATTCGATGCAAGTAACAAGGAACGTAATCAAAAGAAAGTTGCTGATTCTGATTCTGAATAAATTTTCTTATATTTTTTCCTTATTAATCAACATCAATAATTGATTCTTTTCTGTCGAAAGCACTATTCATATGATGATTAAACATGGCTACAACCAGTAAAACAGTAGTTCGTCCTATACCACCACGTCATGAGCAACCAAGAAACCAAAATGAACTGACGACAGTTGAAAGGAAATATGAATCATTTGCTCATATATTATCCATCAGTGATAATGAAAATCTTAACAGAATTACGAAAACTGATATGCTCAAGAATTATATTCCATGGGTTCCAACAAATGTAACTTGTGTAACAATGCAACAGTATAATGATTGGATTTTGAATGCTTCAAATAATTTTGCTCAATACAATTTAAGTTGTCATAGTTACAAATACCGAAACAAGAAAATAAAAATTATAGTTGAATTGCTTACATTTATTTTAAGTATTCCTCGTGAAGTACAAAAAGACTATCATTTCTCAAAGATACAGCCTGAGCAAATCGCACTCTTCATGGAACGAAGTTTCATACCAAATCATGGGAGAGAAGACCCAAATGTTGACATCAATGACACAGAAACCACAATCATTGACAAATATATCATTTCAAACTCTTCTGTAAGAACCGCTATTGGTGCTATTTCTAGCTATTTGTCTACAAATTTTGGTAGAGAAGAACAATGGAGTATAGGAAATACTCGTGGTAATCCTTGCAAATCTCGTCAAATCAGGATTCTATATGCCAACGTTGTAAAAGCTAATGATAAAAGAGGTGTAAAGATTGTTCATGCAACTCCAATAACGGCAAGTGTTTTGATAGAATTGATTGATGCATTTGACGTATATAATGATGGATTAAAAGCAAAATATCAATCAAAAGACCCTAAAGCAAGAACATTGGCTGACATTCTTGAAATATTGTTGATTGAAAGAGATATTTGTTATTATATCTACATGTTTATAAGTTTACAACGAGGTGGCGATGCTACAAAATTAGCTTCTGATAATATCCGATTTGTATCATCTAACCAAACAGATGAAATAGATTCTGCTGACTTTACAATATATCCGCATCAAATAAAAAAACAAACATTTGAAAATAAACCTAAAATCACATTTACTATAAACAAAAATCATAATTGGCATTTGAAAGATGGTATGTATAAAGATGGTATGCCTGATAAATACTGCTTTATATACAGATATTTAAACTTTCAACAATTGTGTTCTAGATATGGTTATGAAAAACGTGATATGGTAAGTATTTTCCCTAGATCTAAAAATAAAAAGTTGGATTTCAGTAAGAATCAAGATTATGATTCGGCTGCAAAGAAATTTAAAGCGAATATGGAAAAATTAAAAGGATTTATTAGCCTTGACATTATAAAGCTAAAACTTACCCTACATTCATTTCGAAGGGGCGGTATTCAACATAGGCAACTCAATGGTGAAAGTCAAGAATCTGTAATGAAACAAGCAGGACATGCAAGTAAAGGGATGAATAAATTGTATAATGATAATAAGCATATTCGTGGCAAAAAAATCCTTGAATCAAATGATGAATCGAAAAAAGAATTTGAAGATAATGATGATATTCTACCAATTATGAATGATGATAATGATGATAAAAACGAAGATAAAGATGATAAAGAAGACGAAAATGAATATGAAGACGAAAATGAAGACGACATACATTGTGTAACATGCAAAAAGGGTGACAATGAGGAAGAAATGCTCATTTGTGATTGTTGTGACAAAGGGTATCATTATAGGTGTGTAGGGTTAAAAGCAATTCCAGAATATGAATGGTATTGTAAAGAATGTTATGCAGAACCAAAATCTGAAATTATACAAGGGTTCGAAACTCACGCAGGTCGACTCATAAAATATAAGAATACACCAAAAGGAAAGTGGAAACACGCGTGTGTTGAGTTTTACGATCACAAAACAAAAAAACACACGTTAGCATTGGGTAATTTTGACAACTACGAAGAAGTCATCGGTAAGATAGACCGTTTGAAAAAAGTTAACAATTTTGATATGAATGAAAGTTTCAAATGTAACCGTTTGAGATTTACTGATAAAGATAGATGGAATACAAAAGGAAACAAAAAGAAAAGAAACCGTTCAGAAAAAAGGAAACAAGCACAAATTGAATACAATGAAGAGGATGAAGAGGATAGCGATCATTATGAGTGAGACGTAGTAATTAAAAGAACATTTTGATTTTACACGCTACTAAGATATAACACATGATAATGAAAAGTTGAACTTCAGAATACATAATGGAATCGTTTAATACATGTGTGCTTACTACTGCATTTGTTTTAATGGACTTTCTAGTATGATATTCTTTTTTATTTTTACTGTCCCATGTGGATTTCAAACTTCTTTTGTTTCGATCAAAAATTCGTTGATTATTAAGTTTATATTTCTTTTTATTGTTACGATGTTTAGGACAGTTTACAAAGTTTACAGATTTAGTTAATGCGAGTGCAAACATTTTGAAGTCACAGTGGTTGCTTTATATTGATAGTTTCAAAATATCTTGGATCATTTTTTTCATCATATATCATCAAATTTTTTTTGGAAATTGATCAGTGATTTATATTAACATAAGGTAAATGAAAACAACAAAACCCGATCATTGGACAGATGAAGAGTGGAAAGATGCAATGCGTAAAGTTATAGAACTTGGATATAAAAAGAATGCACACTGGAAAGCATTTTATATATCTGATAAATGGGACAAATACATAAGCTTACCATTAGTATTAACATCGAGTGTATTGAGCACCCTTTCGATTTCGCAAACTGCGAGCACGAGTGACGTTCAATCAACAGTTATCAATTATTTGATAACAGCTAGTAGTTTATTCGTTACTGGACTTACAACTGTAAGTAAGTTTTATAGCTTTGCTGAATTAAAAGAAGGACATAGACAAGCTTGTTTCAACTATTTACGTTTAAGAGCTGAACTTATATTACAGTTAAATCAACCAGAAGTAGCTTATGCTGAGTTCATGAAAACATATCATACTAAATGGTTGAACATAAGAGAAAATTCCCCTAACTTACCTGTAAGTGTAGTAGCAGATATGACAGAGAAAACAAATAAAATTGAACAAGATTATCTTTTAAAATTTTTAGATAGATCATCCGGAAGTAGTCAAAACCGAGATGATGATCCTAGATATCATCCACCACATGTTAGAGTCAATATTGAAGATAGTAATACTTTCAAAAGAAAACCATAAAAAATGATATGAATAATGATATGAATGTCGAATAATTTAAATACTAATTGATTGATTAACATAAGTGATAAAAATGAAGGAAATTGTTGAGGAGTTTGAAGAAGAGGAATACAATATCATTATTGGACAGAATGTAAAAGATAATGATGCATTATTGAAAAAATACGGACATACAGACTACATATGGCTTCATTTGAAAGCATATCCATCATCGCATGTAGTCATTCTTCATAACAATCCTCCTGAAGAAATTCTAGAGGCAGCCGCCAATGCATGCAAAGACTCCACTAAATACAGAAACATTCGAAACCTGAAGGTATCTTATACAAAATACAATAATGTTCAAAAAACAAATGTTCCTGGTGCAGTTAATTTTAAAAGTAACAGGAAAGTCCAAGAACTGAAACTGTAGAAGTCTTTTAAGTTATTGTTCAATTGATTTTACCATCACTCATATCAAGAACTATATTCTTGTTTCTTTGAACTATCTCTTTATCATTGTCAGTCATATACTCGATATCTGATATGTTGAGTCCACATGCGTTGCGATTATCAGCCCAGAACTGATTGTTTACAATGTCTTTTTTGTTCCTTACGATTACATTTGAATCTCTAATTAATGTGGCTGTTTGCACTCCTAAGTCCATTAAAACCCGTATGAGTGGCTTTCTCATTTCGATGCCATCTTTTATCACAGCACATGTATTAGACTTTTGACCTTCGGGTAAGTATATACACTGATTCTCTTTTGGTCTAAGTATCATACGTGTCAAGTCTTCAGATAATTCGGGATATTGCATTCTACATTTGTTAAAAAGACGCTTTATATCTTCTTTTGTTATATGTTCTACATTTAAATTATCGTAGTTGTTATAGTTGATACTGTGATCAAAGTAAGTATTATTTGTTGTATTATATACTGTTGTTGGTCTTGATCTTGCTTCTTCTAATTGTTTATCCTTTTCTTCTAATTGTTTATCCTTTTCTTTCAACACTTCTTCGAGTTCTTCTATCAATACATCTTTCTCATCTTTAATCTCAACAAATTCGCACTTTACATTCTTGATATGTTCATATTTTGTAAATCGACTTGAGAATACTTTCTTACATGTTGGACATTGTAATGGATTCGTAATTCCTTTACACTTCTCCTCATGTTTCAACAAATACTTATATGTAGAGAATGACTTTTTACATTTTTTACAACTATTTGATGTAAAATTAGTAGTATTTTTATCATTTATACAATCCCCCACATTATTTCCCTTATCCCCTACATTATTTTCATTGCCCCCCACATTATTTCCATTTTCCCCTACATTATTTTCATTGCCCCCCACATTATTTCCATTTTCCCCTACATTATTTCTAGATGTCTCATTATTCGGTCTCTTTAACCTCTTTTCACACGCATTTGGACTACGTTGATGCAGTTCCAAATTGTATTTCCTATTTGACGAATAACCGCATGTCTCACATACAAATGATTTATTACTAACCATTTATATTACTTAATATGTAGAATATAATTTTTAAATATATTGGACTAAAAAACTAAAATACTAAAAAACTAATAATTAGTTAGTAACATATATATATCATAAAATAAAAAGACAAAAAAGTAAAATAAATTTTGAAAAAAAAATTTTTTTTTGAAAAAGTTTTTAAAACGGCATTATTTTTTCCCCTTATTTCCAAATTTATATGTCTCTTTTTGATTGTTAAATTAACTTTCAACTTCAAATCAAAAGCTAAATGTAAGAACACTATCCCTCCAATCAATGTGCATTGTAAAAATTGATTTGAGTGATTATTTTTTCATAGACATAATTAATACAACTCTTATGAACACTAATTATGACGTTGAGATACATTATTTAAGAGAGAATAAACATGCATTAATGTATCAATCATTGAAAACTTTATGTGAAAAAATAATTAATATAAAATAGAGAAACTGTTTGTAATGATGTTAAAAATGTTTTGTTGTTATTATAATAGAACACATGTAAAGCAAAAAGTGAAAACAGATGTATTAGTTAAACAACAACCAAAACCCATACCTACATATAAATCTAGTAAATATGTTATTGTTGGAGAGTTCATGCAATCAAATATATCTTTAGCATTCGATAAAGTTAATAGAAACAAAGTTATCATCAAGAAGAGTAGAAGTATTCAGAATGAATTAAATGCACTTGAATTCAGTAATTGTAAATTCATAGAGAAAATATTGTTATATGATGTTGATAAAAGCATAATTGTTTATCGGTTCAATGAACATAGAGACTTATATTACCACATGTCAAAACACACTCTTTCAGTGGTTGATAGTGGGAATATTGTTTTAAAACCCATATTACAAGCATTAGAATTCATTCACATAAGAGGATATGCTCATAGAGATGTGAAACCAGAGAATATTTTATTCTATACTGACGGTTGTAAACTCACAGACTTTGACTTTTGTGAGAAACTTCCAGAGTGGGGGTATTTTTCTGATCGCGAAGGAACATTATTATTTATGGCTCCAGAAGTCACTCGTGGTAAAGGATGTTTGGAATCTGATATTTGGAGCTTAGGAATGGTCTATTATGAATGTTTATACAACAGATTGCCATTGAAAAGATATAATGAGAAAGTGGTTACCAGTAAATACGAACATGCATTTGATAATATTATACGTATGGATTCATGTCCTAATCCAACAATCGAAAGTATATTGAGTATAATGTTAAACAAAGATACAAAAATGAGAAAGAATTGCTATCATAAAATATATAGATTGGTAGATAAGGTTAG
>Ga0209654_1001341_pt1 | contig 19881 bp, 23 predicted proteins | sample SaaInl1SG_22_DNA_FD_184646 | JGI IMG/M metagenome (GOLD analysis project Ga0209654, IMG submission 184646) | Marine microbial communities from expanding oxygen minimum zones in the Saanich Inlet - ESP_161SG_22_DNA (SPAdes) (version 2) | ecosystem: Environmental > Aquatic > Marine > Intertidal... | reverse complement strand
CGGCGGCGCGTTTGCTGGCGTCACCATAGGTCGGATAGGGCGCGATGATTGATGCCATCTTGCTGATCTTGTGTTTTGCCGAAATCGCCAAGGCCCATGCAAGGATCATCTCGCCCGCATGTGGGGCAAGGATGCTGGCACCAAGAATACGGCCATTTTTATGAGTGATCACCTTGACCATACCCTCGCGCCGGCGTTCGGCAATGGCCCGGTCATTGCCAGATAATGGGGCGGTGAGGGTTTTGACATTGCCCGCCCCCCACGCCTCTATCGCGTCTTGCTCGCCAAGGCCAACATGCGCCAATTCAGGGTCGCAATAGGTTACCCAAGGCTGGATTGTTTCATCGATTTTGGCAGGCAGTTTGAACAGTATATTGCGGATGATGATGCCAGCATGATAGCCCGCGATATGGGTGAATTGCGCCCGTCCGGTAACGTCACCAATGGCAAAAACAGATTTATTGCTAGACCTAAGACGCCGGTCAGTAATGATACCGGCGCTATTGCTATTGATCGCTGCCGCCTCAAGATTAAGACCGGCAATGGACGGGCGCCGCCCCGCCGCAACCAGAATATGACTAGCGGTAATCCGGAGCCCATCGGCCAGGGTCACAGTAATGCTTGGGGCCAACTTATTGGCGTCATCGCGGGCGATGTTTGCAATGCCGGTGCCCTCAATAATTGTAATGCCCTCATTGGTTAATTGCGTCTTTAGGATGGCCACTAATTCTGGATCGTCGCGGCTCATGATAGAGGCGGCCTCGATGATCGTTACCGTCACGCCAAGGCGGGCATGCGCGTGGGCCATTTCAATGCCGATCGGGCCGCCGCCAATGATCACAAGATGATCTGGCTTTTGTGGATCGGAAAAAATCGTTTCATTGGTGTAATAGGGGACATCATCAAGGCCGGGGATAGGCGGCACGGCGGCGGCGGATCCGGTGGCAATAACAATATATTTGGCATCTACCTGATAATTGTCGGAGCTTACCTGACGGCGGCCGGAAAAATGCGCCCGTTCTGGAATAACGGTAACGCCTAATCCGGTAAAACGCGCGGCGGAATCATGCGGTTCAATCGTTGCAATGACATCGGCGACATGGGCTTTAACAGCGGCAAAATCGATTATCGCAGGTGCGCCCGCGATCCCCATTTTTGGCGCCCCCTTAGCGTGATGCGCGGCCTTGGCGGCGGCGAGCATGGCCTTTGAGGGGACACAGCCGGTATTCAAACAATCGCCGCCCATCTTGTCGGCCTCGAATAAAACGACCTTGGCGCCCATTTGACTGGCGGCCGCGGCAACGCTGAGCCCGCCAGATCCAGCGCCTATAATGCAGATATCTGTGGTTAATTTAGTGGTCATTTTGCACCTGATTTCTTGGGTTTTGGGGCGTCTAGATCACCAGACTGGCGGCGCATTTGCCACCAACGCACAATGATTGGCAAAAGGGCCAAGGCACCAATGCCAGCAAGTGGTAGCAGAATTTCAGGAGACCCCAAGATCGCCAGATCAGGGGTGCGCCCCGCCGCCAACACATGATCAAAACCGCGCCCAACCCAAATAAACACCGTTGTTCCGGGAATGATGCCGATAAAGGTCGCGGCGCAATAGGTTGAAAGCCGCATGCTGGTCATCGCTGGCACAATGTTGGTCACCCAAAACGGCACCGCGGGAACAAGCCTGAGCGCCAGCAAATATGAAAAGGCATTCTCGCTGAATCCGGCCTCTAATTTGGCCATGAATGGTCCGGCCTTTGCCCGCAGAAAATCGCCAAGTACCGAACGCGCGGCGGTGAATACGATGGCCGCGCCGGTGGTCGCGCCAATGACAACCAATCCAACGGCTGGCCAGCCAAGAATGGCCCCGCCGGTAAGGGTTAATGGCAATGCGATCGGCAAAGAAAAGGCAACGGCAATTGCATAAGCCAGCATAAAGCCGAGATAAGAGGCGAGCAAATTGGCCGCGGTAAAGGATTTCAGCGCGGCGTAATTCTGGGCAATCACGTCAAACGTCACATAATGATGCAGGCCGCCCGCAAAAAATGCGACGAGACCGGCAATCAATAGTGCTGGTAACAGAAATCGGCGGATGCGCGTCATTGGATTGCTCGCATATCTCACAGTTGTGTGTTTGTCTTGGGCACCATAGCAGAAACAAGATATCTACGGCAGATAAAGCACCAGCAAAATGGTTTTCAGTTCTTTACCTAACGGCTATATTACATCATGTTACGAAATGTGATGATGGTGCGTGCGATGTGGATGGTCATAATTTGTCCATATTGCACGGTCAGTATGCCAATAATGCGCCGTCATGATACGCGTAATTTTTTCGGCTGAATACTGATTTGGCGATGTTTTAGGAGAGAGACATGACGGAAGCCCGGCCAAAATCATCGAAAAAGCCTGAAGATAAACTAGCCAAAGCATTGAGAGATAATCTACACCGGCGCAAAGCCCAAGCGCGGGCGCGCGCAAAGCCACCGCAGGATAGCCCTAATCCGCCAAAACCGATACAAAACACCGATACGAAATAAGGTAATCAAATAATGGATAGTTTGCGAATTAATGGCGGTGTAGCACTGCACGGTGAGATCGCCATTAGCGGAGCGAAAAACGCGGCTTTGCCGTTGCTTGCGGTTGGATTGATGACCACCGATACGCTGACTTTGACCAATGTGCCGGCGCTGGCTGACACTTTGCTGATGGAAAATCTGCTGCGGCAATTGGGTATCGATGTCGGACGCGAGGGTGAAACCGTAACGATGGCTGGTGGGGCCACTTGTTTTGATGCGCCCTACGAGCTGGTGAGCAAAATGCGGGCATCGATTGTCGTGCTGGGGCCGTTATTGGCCCGCTATGGCGAGGCACGAGTGTCATTGCCGGGTGGCTGTGCCATTGGCACGCGGCCAGTTGATCTTCATATTCGGGCGATGCAGGGGCTTGGCGCCATTGTTGAACTGGCCGATGGCTATATTCAGGCGCGCGCACCAAACGGTCTTAAAGGCGGCCGGATTGTGTTCCCGATGGTATCTGTCGGGGCAACCGAAAATGCGATGATGGCGGCGGCGCTTGCCAAGGGTGAAACCGAGTTGGTCAATGCCGCCCGCGAGCCGGAAATTGTCGATCTGGCGGATTGCTTGAATGCGATGGGTGCCAAAATTACTGGCCACGGTACCGATACGATCCATATCACCGGCGTTGGCTCATTGGGTGCAACAACGCACCGTGTGGTGCCAGACCGGATTGAGGCCGGCACATTTGCCATCGCCGCTGGTATCACCGGCGGTAGTCTCCATCTAACCGGCGTCGTGCCGCGTCATCTCGATGCGTTGATGGATGTGATGCGCGCTAGTGGTGCGCATATCGAGAGCGGCGATGATACAATCACAGTCACCGCGCATGACCGCATGGTGGCAACTGATATCAGCACTGATCCGCATCCCGGATTTCCAACCGATCTTCAGGCCCAGTTCATGGCGATGATGTGCCTTGCCGACGGGTCGTCGCGGATTTCTGAAACGATTTTTGAAAACCGGTTCATGCATGTGCCCGAATTGGTGCGTATGGGCGCGGATATCAAAGTCGATGGCGGCGTTGCCTTTGTTCGCGGACGTGATCAATTGACGCCAGCCCAAGTCATGGCCACCGATTTGCGGGCCTCGGTTTCGCTAGTGCTTGCCGCGCTTGCGACCAATGGTGTGAGTGAGGTTAGCCGGATATATCACCTTGATCGCGGCTATATTAACCTTGAAGCCAAGTTAGGTGCTTGTGGTGCGCGCCTTGAGCGCATATCGGCGGCGGGATAGATATGGCTGATAAGAATGCAACCGACAAAACAGGGCTAAGGCTGCGGGCCCGTGATGACGCCGATCTTGAGGTGTTATCTGCGCTATTGCAGGATGCCATCCTGCCCGGATCCGATTTACATTATGACACTGGTTCAGGCCGCGTGATCATGGTGGTGAACCGATTTTGTTGGGAAAATGATCCGCTGGCGGATGTCACTAACGAAGATGGTGGGCCGGTATTCGAGCGCGCCCTGTGCGGGATTCAATTTCACACCGTCACAAAAGTTCTGCAACTTGACATGCCAAATGACCGGCGTGCGGCTTTGTTAAATATTCTGGCGGTGCAACCAGCGGCAATGGATGGCGGCGAAACCGCGATCGATATCCTGTTTTCGGGTGGGGCTACCCTGCGGTTGGTGGTCGATGAGATCGAAATTCTGGCCGAAGATATCGAAGATACACGGCCATCAATGATCCAGCCAGACCACGGTGCCGACTAGGGGCCAACTCTAGGGACCGACTCCAGAGGCCAACGGGCGGGGCACGGGCGGCATACGGGCGGCATACGGGTGCAAGGCGGCTTGCCACTGGTTATTTTTGGCAATAGCTGTTAACACCATCCCGATAATCACCATATAATGGCGGTGATCTTGTTTCAGATATTTGATTGGTAATAGGTGCAAAGAATGGCGATGCGTCTGGATTATACGCAGGAAGATTTTGCAGAGCAGTTTGATCAATTGCTCGCGTTAAAGCGGGAATCTGACATTGATGTGTCGGACGCTGTTGCCGCGATCATCGCTGATGTTCGTCGCCGCGGTGATGATGCGGTACTAGAGCTAACGGCAAAATTCGACCGGCTGGAGGCTGATAACCTTGGCGCGCTGTCTATTACCCGCGATGAGATGGAGGCCGCTTTGGCCTCTCTCGAGCCTGAATTACGGGGCGCATTAGAGGTCGCGGCAGAGCGTATCCGTGCCTTTCACCATGCCCAATTGCCGAGCGACCTCGAGCTTGAGGATGCCGATGGGGTGAAAATGGGCATGCGCTATAATGCTGTTGATGCGGCTGGTCTTTATGTGCCGGGCGGCAAGGCGGTTTATCCGTCATCCGTTTTGATGAACGCCATTCCGGCGATGGTGGCGGGTGTTGAACGCCGCGTTGTTGTGGTGCCAGCCCCAGACGGTTATGTGAGCCCCATGGTATTGGCGGCGGCGGCCCTTGGCGGGGTTACCGAAATGTGGCGCATGGGCGGGGCGCAAGCCATCGCCGCGCTGGCCTATGGCACCAATAGCATTGCGCCGGTGGACAAGATTGTTGGCCCGGGTAATGCCTATGTCGCGGCGGCAAAGCGGCAGGTTTTTGGCGCGGTTGGTATTGATTCAATTGCTGGCCCATCAGAAATTCTGGTGGTTGCCGATAATGGCAATGATCCGGCGTGGATTGCGGCCGATTTGTTGTCACAGGCCGAGCATGATGAGGCCGCGCAATCGATCCTGATTACCGATGATGCCGAATTTGCCGATGCGGTAGCGGAGGCGGTTGAGAGCACATTAAAGACCCTCGAGCGCGAGGCCGTGGCGCGTCAGTCATGGCAGGATAACGGCGCCATAATCGTCGTGCCGCATATGGATGAAATGCCAAAATTGGCAGATCGCCTCGCCGCCGAGCATCTTGAACTGGCATTGGATAATCCGCGTGAGTGGCTTGGCAAAATTCGCCATGCCGGTGCTGTTTTCCTTGGTCGATATACGCCAGAGGCAATCGGTGATTATGTTGCTGGACCCAATCATGTGTTGCCAACCGCGCGCACTTCGAAATTTTCTTCTGGGCTTGGCGTTGTTGACTTTATGAAACGCACGACTACCGTTGAATGTGATGCTGATGCTTTTGGTCAAATTGCACCGGCAGGGGTAACCTTGGCGAATGCCGAGGGTTTGGGCGCGCACGCATTATCAATGAAGATAAGAATGAACCGCTGAGGCAAGAATGACAAAAGCAGGGGCAAAGGATAGCAAGGAGCCGGCAAGGATGCAGGACGAGCCTAATCCGGCTGGTGCTGGCCCCGATGCAATTGCATCCTCAAAACCTGCGACAACAAATCCGGCGTCGGGCGAATTTGCGCCGGTATCATTGGTGCCTGACCCCATCGAAATGGGACATCTTGTTAAAATAGAGCTCGATGAATTGGTGACGCCGCGCCGTTCGGCCGAGGCAGAGCACGAGCGGGCCGTCGCCATTTACGATATTATCGAAGACAATCAATTCACCTTTGTCGGTGCAGAGGGGCCGTATCACCTCTATCTGCGGACCGAGGGACGGCATGTCCGCTTTGACGTTCGCAATACCGATGAAACTGAATTGGGACAGATTTTCATGGCAATGGGACCGCTTCGCAAGGTGATGCGGGATTATTTTCAGGTTTGTGACACCTATTATGATGCCATCCGCACGAAATCGCCGTCACAAATTCAAGCCATCGATATGGGCCGCCGTGCGCTGCATAATGAGGGATCCGAAATTCTTCAAGCGCGGCTGACTGGCAAGGTGGAAACAGATTTTAATACAGCGCGGCGGCTATTTACGCTGATCTGTGTGCTGCAAACGAAATGATCAAATGGCTGGCTAGAAAATATATCTGGCGCTAATTGCAACGACTGGAAACAAACCTTAATGACCAATAATTCTGCAACCGAGAGTGAGGCAAAAATTGTGATTGAACCCGCCACAAATCTTGGCTCGATCCTGTTTGCCTGCAATGTGAACGCGGTGCGCTCGGCAATGGCTGAGGAAATGGTCAAGATTGCGTTTAAGGGCAAGATTTTTGCCGACTCTTGCGGCGTCCAGCCGGGCAATCCGGACGGGTTTGCCATCGCGGTGATGGAGGAGTCTGGCTATGATATGAATGGCCATACGCCGAAATCATTTGAACAGCTTGATTACGAGTTTTTCGACGTGATTATCTCATTTTCCCCAGAGGCAGACGCAAAGGCGCGTGAGCTTACCCGCAACATGGATTGCGAGACGCTCTATTGGCCGGTGGATAATCTGGCCAATCTGCAAGGCTCCCGCGATGAGCGTTTGCGGGCTTATCGTGCGGTGCGAGATGATATTGCGGCCAAGCTATCAATTTATCTGCAGACTGAAATTTCAACAAACGCTTGACCTTTTGGCGGTAATTGGCCATGTCTATGACTGTTTTTATCACAAATTGGAATAGGCTCACATGGCCAAAGAAGGCGTAATTGAATTTTCAGGCACAGTCGCTGAACTGCTGCCGAATGCAATGTTTCGGGTAAAGCTCGATAACGACCATGAAGTGCTCGCCCATACCAGTGGCAAAATGCGAAAGAACCGCATCCGCGTATTGGCTGGCGATCGTGTGAATGTTGAAATGACTCCGTATGACCTGAGCAAGGGTCGGATTACATTTCGCTTTAAATAAGCCACTAACAAATTGGGTGCGCTGGCCTGTGTTGTGGCGGCCCAAAATCGCCAGCTTAGGTGATGGCTGAGGAGGGCACAGATGGCCGCAAAGACCTCCACCCACCCAATGGATACAGGGTTTCCGCCGGTCATTCTGGCCTCTGCATCGCCGCGCCGCCGCGATCTATTAGCCCAAATCGGTATTGAACCCATTGCCATTTGCCCGGCCGATATCGACGAAACCCCCCATAAAAATGAATTGCCCGCCGCCTATGCCCGCCGCATGGCGCATGAAAAGGCGGTCGCCGCGCATCACATGCTTGTCACTAATCCGCCCGTTAATCCGCAAGTCGGTATGCCAGATGACGCGGTTATTCTGGCGGGTGATACGGTGGTTGCCTGTGGCCGCAGAATATTGCCAAAGGCCGAAGATGAGGCGGTTGCGCGCCGCTGTCTGGACCAATTGTCGGGGCGGCGTCACCTTGTTTTGGGCGGCATTGCGTTGCGCCTTGGTGACGGCACTATTCGCACGCGTTTGGTCACTAGCAAAGTGATTTTCAAACGGCTGGAGCCGATCGAGATTGAGCGCTATATCGCCTCTGGTGATTGGCACGGCAAGGCTGGAGGCTATGCCATTCAAGGGCCAGCGGCGACTCTCATCCGCCAGATCGAGGGGTCCTATTCTAACATTGTTGGGTTTAGCCTCTATGACATTGCCGCGTTGTTACATGGCAATAATAATGGGCGTGTTGCCCCAAAGGCCGGTGCATAATGAACCCCGCTGGCGATGCTATCTGGATTAACCGCACAGATGAGGCGTCAGTGCCCGGCCAGAAAAATTCAGGCCAAAAGATGGTAGGCCAGAAAATCGTAGGCCAGAAAATCTTGTTTTGGCAGGATGGTCAGGTTGTTGAAATCTGGCATGGTGAGCATGCATCGCGCATCGGCACTATTCACGCCATCCGCATTGACCGGTTATTCGCGGCGATGGGGCGGGCCACTGGCAAGCTGGATGATGGGAGCGTGGTCAGCGTTCGTATTGGCAAGCGTGACGGTGTAGAGGTTGGGCAAATTGTTGTTGTGACGATTACCGCCGCCCCGCGCGATGGCAAGGCATGGCAGGCAACTATTGGGGCGCGGCTAGTCTCGGAAAATTTTGTTTTCCTGCCGGACCAAGCTGGCTTATTCACTTCTAAATCAATGCAATCACCGCCACCTGCACCTGTGTTTTCGGCACTCCAATCATTGCTGGAACAAAGCGGTGGCGGTGCTATTTTACGGCGCAATGCCGGAATGGTCGACACGCCAACCCTCACAACAGAACTCACCTCATTGATGGCGCTATGGCAGGGCGGTGGCACACCGCATAGCCAGATCGATCGGCCCGGCATGATCCATGATGGCGGCAGTTTGCTGGCCAAGGCCCAGCGCCACGCGCCCCAGTCGGTAACCATTATTTGCGACAGAAATGTGACCGGCGGTATGACCGGTGATGCGACCGGCAATAGGACCGGTGCGGGCCAGCATATGGATGAAGATTTTAGCGCCGCCTATGACGAAGCGGTTGAACAGGCAAGCACCACGGCCATTGCGTTAAGCGGCGGCGGTGTTATCTGGATGGAGCGCACCAAGGCCCTAACCGCGATAGATATCGATAGCGGTAGCGGCACGCTGGACGAGGCCATCAGCAATGCGCCGGCGGTTATTGCGCGGCATTTGCGGTTGCGCTCATTGACCGGTCTTGTCGCCATTGATGTGCCGCGCGCCAGTCCGGCGGCAACCAAACGCTTTGGCAATGATCTGGGCGCGTGTTTTGACCGCGACCCGCGCCGCCCCGAAATTCTGGGGCGCACACGCGGCGGGGTGCTAGAATGCCGTATCCAGCATGGTCACGCGCCTCTTGCTGACCAATTGGCGGATCAAATGGCCGATCTGATGGACAAATTACAATAGCGAAAAGAGTGGAGGGCGGACTATGACAGGGTCTAAAAAATCAGTAGAAAAATGCCCGACTTGCGGCGCCCCGGCCGCCGATCCAGCGCCGCCAGGAGGGCGCAGCCCGCGGCCGTTCTGTTCATCCAGATGCGCCGATGTAGACCTTGGCCGCTGGTTTGGCGGGCAATATGCGATACCGGCTGTGGATGCCGCTGATGATACGATTGTCGATGCCTTGCTGATCGCGACACAAAACAGAGATGAAGACCAGCTGGATTAAAGAGTCTCGGGCCAGAGCCTCGTTTCAGTCTCTCGGGTCAAACTTCCGGGCCAAATTCCCGGGCCAGCACCCTTGCGAGTGCCAAATTTCACAGCAGATATAGATGCCGAGTGCCTATGGGTGCATTTTCCCCACTATGAGGGCTGATAAGGTCTGGACAGTGCCGTTGCCAGCCGCTATATCCATGTACGGTTCGGCGGCAACGCCAACCACGCCCGGGTAGCTCAGTTGGTAGAGCAGCGGATTGAAAATCCGCGTGTCGGTGGTTCGAGTCCGCCCCCGGGCACCACTACTTCATGTACATGACTGATATGTAAGCATTAATCGTGCTAACAGGTCAGGTGACGTACAGAATGACGTACAATCAATCCTCATATATCCGTGTCCGTTTTGGTATTTATCACTTTGTGAGGCGTGTTCCTGCTGATGTTAAACAGCATTACATCTGGTAATTTATGATAAAGATGATGTCGTGGATGAAGGCCACCATCGGCAGAGGCTATGTTGTACATGGATGAAGGCATAGCCTCAGAGACCGTTTAAGAGCCGTAGAATGTCCATCAGACATCATTGATGCCATTGGTGGATGACTACAACAGGCATTGGTCATGCCTATGGCAAGGGCTATAACGTGGATATACTGGCTAATTAGATGCGAAATATTGAGTTGTGAAGTTTAATCAGACACGCCTTCTGCAATCATCAAATCAGTGTCAGAACATTGTTCCCTGACAGCTTTTGCCGCCTGATACTCTTCGCTATAATAAAACGTGTTTGCCGCTTCTTTGCTTTCAAACTCAATCATCATAACAATGCCACTGACATCACCTTCAAGCCTGTCAGCTACTGGTCCACGTGCAAGCACTCTACCACCATATTTTTTAATAGCTGGTCCGGCCATGCCTGAGAATTCTTGGAATTTGTCTTGGTCAGTGACTCTTATGTTTGCAACTAAATAACCTTTGGACATTATTTACTCCCCAATTTTTGAGATTCTGCACGGCACCTGATCGGTCAGCACAATAAATGCGCACATATCAGTCATGTACATAAAGAAGTGGTGCCTGGGGGCGGTAGTGGTTCCTCATACATGCACTTACATGCGCAGCTACATAAGCATTACAGCCAGTTTACGTATCATTGATTCACAGTCAACAGGCACATTCTGTGCGTCAGTTTGTACATCAGTCAGAAATCTTCCGGTAATGGGATGGGCCTTGTGTGATAAGGTCATGCACCTTTGGTAGCAGATTGCTTGGGATTACATGACAGATAGAGACTATCAGCATTCACGTATCCTTGGTGGTTGAGTGGGATTTAGCACTCTAAATTAAATTGTATTCTCGGCATGATTGAGGTGGATTAAACTCAATTCCTCAAAAAGGTCCTCTTCATACGAAGACAATGGCCTCTCCTTGTTTTTGGGAAGTAAAATAGCTGTAGGAGATGGCGAAGCATGCTTCACCCCAAACCTAAACATTTCCACTATAATTGGGATCAAGTCCATTCCCTTCGAAGTCAAAGAATAAATTTTACGTTGTGAATGCGTCGGATCGTCAAAGATGCACAGCAATTCAAGGTCGCACATTCGTTTCAGCCGCTTTGCCAAGGTGGCAGAAGAAATGTTTTCATTATTGTTAACCAAAATCGAATTAAAGGTTCTTTGGTTACAAAAAACAATATCTCGAAGAATGATTACTGACCAATGGTCTGCAACTACCTCTGCCGCTGAGGAAATTGCACAATGGTTTTTAGCCCTAGACGTTATGTTTGATGCGATCATTTGGTTCATGGTTTTTCCTCAAACGAAAAATTGGCGGTAATTAATATGGAATATAATTTATCTAAACTTTGCTAAAATCTAAAGTAGTTTAAAATAAATAAAAGATTTTTAGGGTGTTGGTCAATCAACATCATTTAGGAAATTGGTCCAATCACAATTTGGAAAGAAGGAACGTTCATTATGATGGTAAAACTTACGCAAGACCTGTCACGTGGCTTGAAGCCGTGGAAAGACATGTTTCATGAGAATGAGGCTACTTTAAATGCGCTTGGGGCGAAGCTTGTTTTTGCAGGAACCGAAAAGGACGATGACAATAAGCTTACAGTTATACTCGATTTTGAGTCCCCTGAAGCTATGAAGGCGTTTGGAGGTCACGAGGAACTTAAAGCTAAAAGAGCCGCTGCAGGCGCAATCTTGGAGACTACAGTTGTAACACCAATGAGTGGAGAATCCTTCACTCGGTAACGCAAAGCGAATTGGGGTGCCCATGACAATACTGGTTTGCTCTGGTTCATCACAAATTATTCAAATAAAAATCAAAGAAGGAAGATTGTTATGCCCATTGAAGTGAAAAGTTTTGAATCACAGGCAGACGAAGCCAAGGACATGCCAAACGCACGCATGGAAGCGGTTAACGTTCTAGGTCAGCGAGTGGTGAAGTTGACGCTTGCACCAGATTGGAAATGGTCCAACGACATCAAGCCAATTGTTGGCACGTCTAGCTGCCAAGCCACGCACACCGGGATCATAGTGGAAGGCACTATCCATTGCGTCTGTGACGATGGTTCAGAGGCCACCTATTCCGCTGGCGACGCATATGCCATTTCACCTAATCACGACGCTTGGTGCGTTGGAGGAAAGCGTGCCGTTGTATACGAATTCGCAGGAATGTGGGGAGAGTAGGAAAGAAAAATATAGGTTCAATCAAGTTTAAATTTAGTAATCTTCATTGGACTAAAACTGCTACCAGCGCCGTGCCTAATTTTAAATCGAATGATTGTAAATTATTGTAAAGGAAAATTAAATGTCTAAGACTGCTTATATTGAACTGCCTCTGAAGACAGAACATGCTCAAGACTTTGTCGGCCTTTGTAATTCAGATGAGGGTTTTCCGTTGACCCAAAAGCAGCCGGGTTTCATCTCCGCCGAATGGATGATTTCAACTGCTGAAGATGGCAGCACTTGTTTCCATCTTTGGGAGACATGGGAAAGTCCAGAGCATTTTGGTGCATATCTGCAAATCCCGGAAAGGACCGAAGGAAGCAAGTTTGAGTCTGCAATGATAAACTGGGCAGCAGGTGAACTGAGGGTTTGTTGGGGAGAGCCAACTGCGGTGAATTAACGTCGTTACTCAACGCCTAAAATGTCCAACGTTAATGATGAGTGACGGCCCTGAGGTCGTCACTTTGTATTTGCCTTAATCGAGACAGCAACAATATCCCGATTACAATGTGGTAGCACATGATCTGATGGGGAGAATGGTGCGGCCGAGAAATACTTAGATGCCGCATACATGCGTTATCACTGACCTGAACATCAGCAATGCCAACCGTCAAGTGCACCACTTACATGTACCCCATGCATGGACCAGTGGGGGCGGTCGTATATCCCCAACTTGAGCCGGCCAAACAAACATGTCAAACAAACAGGCCAAACAAACATGCCAAACAAACATGCGAAACAAACGGGCCAAATCGCCAACGCGTCGCCAGTTTTGTAATCCATGCCTCCTTCTGTCAAACGTAAAACGTTGAATTTACCACCTTGATTTGTAGCCCAATCCTGCCCACCATAAGCGCTGTTTTTGAGGCCAGAACATAAGAAAATGTGATGACTGATCGGGGGGTCGTAACAAAATGTTTGTTGGCATTGATTTAGGCACATCGGGTGTAAAAGCCCTGTTGATTGATCCGAATGGCACCATTCTGGCCAGCAGTACCGCCACGCTGGATGTCATGCGGCCCCATGCCGGCTGGTCAGAACAGAACCCTGACAATTGGTGGTATGCGGTCAATGCTGCCATGCAGGATTTAAAGACCAGCCATCCGGCACAAATTGCGGCGGTGCGGGGCATTGGCCTCTCTGGCCAGATGCATGGGATGGTGGCGCTCGGCAAAGATGATCAGGTGCTGCGCCCGGCGATTTTGTGGAATGACACGCGCAACGCGGCCGAAGCGGCAGAGCTGGACAATAGGGTGGGCGCCTTTCGCCAGATTGGCGGCAATGCTGTTATGCCGGGCTTTACCGCACCAAAGGCGTTGTGGATGCAGCGTCATGAGCCTGAGCTATTTGCCAAAATTGCCCGCATTCTGTTGCCAAAGGACTATATCCGTCTGCTGATGACTGGCGAGACCTGTTCAGAGATGTCTGATGGCGCGGGCACTTTATGGATGGATGTCGCCAACCGCTGTTGGTCGGACGCGTTGCTGGCCGCTTGCGGGCTTGACCTCTCGCACATGCCGCGCTTGGTCGAAGGCACCGAGGTTTCCGGCACGCTGCGCCGCAGTCTCGCCGCTGAATGGGGTATCGACGGCACGCCGGTGGTGGCTGGCGGGGCTGGCGACAATGCTGCGGCCGCTTGCGGCCTTGGTGTTATCCAGCCAGGCGATGCCTTTGTCTCGCTTGGCACATCGGGTGTGGTGTTTGCGGTGACTGACAGCTTTGCCCCAGCAACCCAAAGCGGGGCACACGCTTTCTGCCATGCCATTCCCGCTACATGGCACCAGATGGGCGTTATCCTTGCCGCCACCGATTGTTTGAATTGGTTGGCTAATCTTTGCGGGATTGATGTCGCAACATTGATGGCCGATTTTAATCCGAACGATGGCACTGCGGGGGCGGTTTTGTTTCACCCCTATCTGTCTGGTGAGCGCACCCCGCATAATGATGCCGATGCAAAAGGCGGTTTTTTTGACTTGTCGTATGTGCATGGGCGTAATGATCTGACCCGTGCAGTGCTTGAAGGGGTGGCGTTTGCTCTTTGTGATTGCGTGGATGTTCTGGCCTCAGCTGGCAGCCGCCCAACCTCGCTGGTGGCAACGGGGGGCGGGGCGCGTAGCCGGCCCTGGCTGGAAATGATTGCCGCGGTCACCGGCTGTCCGATTGCCGTTCCCCAAGATGGTGATTTTGGCGCGGCGTTGGGGGCGGCCCGGTTGGGCCAGATGGCCGCCACAAATGACGCCAATCTGGTGGATGTGATGGCCAAGCCGCAAATTGCATATCAGATTGACCCAGACCCGCAGATGGCGAGCCTCTATGCTGAGCCAATGGCAAGATGGCGCGGCCTCTATTTAAGCACAAAAACATCACCGTAATCAGCAGCACTGGATTGTATAACAGCAACTGATAAAGTAGTGCTTTACTCTGTTGAAAGAAGAGAGTTTAAGATTGTTTCATCAACGCAATCCAACAAAGCTAGTTCTGATGAAAACTATAATCACTTATCTCGTAATATTCGCCGCAGGTGTAGCCGCTACTGTATTTTTTCTGCATCACAAAGAAGGGCAACATGACGCTACCGCAATGCGTGATGATCATCATGGTATGCAGTCAGGTAATCAGCATCACCAAGGTGGCCATCATCGGCATGATGAAGCAAACATGCCCGGCTTACAGGGCAGAGACACAACTGAGCAGGAAGTAAGTGACCTTAGGGAAATTTTCCGTTCTCACAAAGGCATCAAACGAGAAGTCACCAATATATCAAACGGCATTATCACAGCAACTGAAGCTGAAGATGAAACTCTGCGTGAAGCGATTGTCTCTCATGTGTCTATGATGGTGACTAGACTCCAAGAGGGGAAAAACCCGGAGGTCTTTATTCAATCACCAACCTTAGATGCATTGTTTGAAGTTTACGGTGAAATTGATACTGAAATTGAACTTACCGATATGGGTGTGAAAGTAATTCAGACATCAGCTAACCCAGAGGTTGTTGGGTTGCTTCAGAAACATGCCGCTGAAGTTAGTGATATGTCTAAAAGGGGTATGCAAGCTGTGCATGAGCGGATGGCTGGTTCTGCTCATTAAAGATGTGTAAACATTCGATAGATATGATGCCCGGGGGCTGTAGGTTGAAGCCCTCTGTAAGCGTCAGGCCAGTTTGTAAGCTCTTGATGAGATTTCATCCTAACCCTATGGCGCGTTAGCAGATGGCCCGAATAGAATGGCGGAGATCTCCCTAGACGCCGTTAACAGCAAATTATGGCAAGCTTGGGCGTCGGCCAAATTGAACCGCTGGATCGGCCCATGACATGCCAATGCCGCATAATAATGGCCAGACGCATCGGTAACGGGCACCGCAATGGCGACCATCCCGCTGTAGAATTCTTGGCGATCAAAGACATTTATCTTGGCATGATGCAATTCATGGTGATCCAGCTCATAGGTCTGACTTTGATCTTCATGTTTCCGCAGATTGCGCTCTGGCTTCCAAACTATATCTATGGGCAATAACGCCATATCTTAAGACATCAAACCGGATTGATTTGTCGACCATCTGATGCGAGCAGGCCTTAAGGCCTCCAAGCGCATTGGCATCACCGGCGGGGTGAATTTTCTGGAACAGGGAGATGTGCAGACGGATGGTTCGGGTGGGGTGTTACCTGTGCCGCCAAGTTGCGCTTTGCGCTCATTCTCTTCATATCAGAACAATATTCTACAATATATTCTAATAATAAATAATGTTTCCGTTGAATAGCTTTTTTGGATGACATTTTGGAAATTTTTCCTATTTATGGTGCTCAGTCTTAATGGCTTGCCATAGGGGAAGCCTGGTTTTGAGGAGATATTCCAATGCGTTTTGCAAAATTGTTCGCGGTGGCTCTGGCCGTCGTATTTACCGGCTTTAGCGCATCAGCGCAGCCTTTGGTTGATACATCATGGGCGAAGGAGCGTCTGTCTGATGACAAAGTGGTCTTCATCGATCTGCGTAACAAAATCGATGGTGGCAATTATGAAACATGGCTAGAGGGTCACCTGCCCGGCTCCGTGCATTCTGATTATCTAACCGCCGGTTGGCGTGTTGGCCGTGATGATGTTGTCGGCCTATTGCCAAGTGAAGGTGATTTCTCGGCACTAGCGCAAAAGCTCGGTGTCTCAGCTGATAGCCATGTGGTGCTTATCCCAGCTGGCGTTAGTTCCACTGATTTCGGCTCTGCCGCACGTGCCTATTGGACCTTTAAAGTCTTTGGTCATCAGGCGGTATCGATCTTGGATGGCGGCTATGCCAAATGGGTCAAGGATTTCCCAAATTCGATTGAACAGGGTTCCGGTATTGCACCGGCGCCGGGTGACTTTGTTGCCCGTTTTGATGATCTGGCCTATGCCACAACAACAGGCGTTCAGGCGGCGCTTGGTGATGATGGTGTCCTATTGCTGGATGCGCGGACCGAAGAGCAATTCATTGGTGACGCCAAGCATGGCAAAGCCTTGCAAGCCGGTCACATCCCAGGTGCAGTTTTGCAGAGCCAAGCCGATGCTTATGACGCCGGCACAAACCAGCTAAAGAGCGTTGCAGAGCTATCGGAGATTTATGCAGATCATTCTGACAAACCGATTATCAGCTATTGCAACACCGGTCATTGGGCCGCCACAAATTGGTTTGTTCTATCAGAAGTGCTAGGGCGCCAAGATGTGAAACTCTATGATGGCTCGATGGTTGAATGGACAGCTAACAGCAACAATCCGCTTGGCACACAAAGCAACATGGATAAGCTGAAGAACCTGTTCCAATCGTTCACAGGCAGTTAATATCAAGAAAATAGAGGCAGTGACATGAGGGTCGATCTCCTCGTCACTGCCTCTATTATATCTTTTGCGTCTCTTTCTTTAGGGTAGATCAATGGCATTATCACGAGGCGATCAAAATTTGGCATCAGCCGCTAGCAAGGCCCCGCAAAGAGAGATGGGGTTTTTGGCCGTTCTGGTAATCATTTGGCTCATTTTTGCCGGCCTTGTCACCATGGATACAGGTGCCAATGGGTTGGCGTTGCTTGGTCTTGGCACGGCGCTAGGCGGTGTGTTTTTAGGCGCGCAATATGGGTTTGCCTCGGTGTGGCGCAATGCGCTGGAAACAGGGTCGCTCATGGGGCTATCGGGTCATTTCTGGTTGGCGGGCCTATGTGCATTGGTGTTTTTGGCCGCACCTGTCTTTGGCCTGTCTGCCCAGCCGACATTGGCCCCTGTTTCGCTCTCTCTTATCATTGGCGCCTTTATCTTTGGCATTGGCATGCAACTCGCCAATGGCTGTGGTTCGGGCGTGTTGTTTAATTTTGGCGCGGGTTCAGGGCGGATGATATTTGCTCTGCCAGCCTTTATTGTCGGCTCGGTTATCGGCTCTATCATGGTGCCATCTGCTCTTGGCTGGGGGTCGCTTGGTCAAATCGCAATCGGCGGTGCTTTGCCTGATATGGCGCGGTGGGCGCTAAATCTGGGCCTGTTATTTGGATTTAGCTTTATTCTATTTACCATCGCAAAAAAGCGCGGGGAGTCGGTGCCAAAAGGCCTCTTTGTCGCCAGTATCTTTATCGCGATATTGTGTTGGGCGGTGTTTTTACTATCTGGCCATCCGTGGGGCGTCACCTTTGGCTATACGCTATGGGGGGCAAAACTGGCCGCCGCTGCCGGTGTGCCGATTTCTGATTTTGCCTTTTGGCAATGGGCTGGCCCAGAGCAAGCCTTGCGTCATTCGGTTCTTGCCAATACGAGCTCGGTGATGAATATCGGCATGATCATTGGAGCCGCGTCATTAGCATGCTGGCAAAATGGGTTGCGTAAACAAAACTTCCCGCCACGTCCGCAAATCTGGGCCGCTATTTTGGGTGGACTGATTATGGGCATCGGCGCGCGTTTGGCGTTCGGGTGTAACATTGGTGCCTTTTTGGCTGGTACAGCATCTGGCAGTTTGCATGGATGGTTGTGGTTTGTGATGGCTTTGGGTGGCAGTTGGGTTGGCATTACCTTGCGCCCACGTTTTGGTCTGTAGCCGCGCCCGGAGATGATGAGAGAAAAGATGAGAGACATGTTATCGTCAGCGCGGTTTTGGTTTATTGCCATTGTTATTGCCATCAGCCTGATCGCGATCAGTGACCATCTAGCGAGCCCCGCAAGCAAAGCGGTGGCTAGTCAAAGTGGCGGCGGTGCCTGCGCCCCGTGCGGTGCCCCCTGTACTCTCACGGAAAAATAACGGCACGCCTCTGCGCGGATGGCGATCAACAGAAATGCTTTTTTCAAATCACTCTCAAATTAGAGATATTGAATATTTCTTCATCTGACGATATCAAGGGCTTTTGATTTTGAGGAGTTGACGATGCGGTATGTTATTCCATTCTTCGTTGCAATTTTATTATCTGCGCCAGTATCTGCTTTGACCTTTAAGAGTGACGGGTCTGTTGTCCAAAGCGATGGCACTGTTATTGAAGAAAGCATGAAGGTGAAATACGCCAATGCATTGGCTGATTTCCGCGCTGGCAAAAAAGTCACTGGCTTTCCAACCGCACGACAAAACACCAGCATTTTTGGCTTCCTTGGTGCTGAGGTAAGCGCCCCCAGCGGGTTTTTTGGTAATGATATTGTTGAAAACGGTGCGCCGCTAATTCCGCTACCTAGCGCTATTGATTTGGCTGATCCGATTGCGTCTATCGCGGAAAATCTTGGCATGAGCGGCAAGCAATTCACCGCCGCTTTGGTAAGCTCTGCCAGTGATGAATGGCTCGAGAAGAATTCAATCTCTGAGGAGGTTGTGCCGATTTTTGAAGAAACCGTCGATACTTATCTTGGTGCAGAAATCCAAGCCAGAGAATTGGTGGCGGAAGGCTTGCTAGGGATTAATGCCACCGGCATCTCGCCGGCCGATATCCGGAGCGGCAAGTTCGATGATCTCTTTGCTAATCCCGAAGCGCTTCTCGATGCGGCGCCCGTGTTGATCGGCGCCCCCGCAGAAGTGCAAATGGCCTTTCAAAACCGCGCACAATCTATTCTGGCAACATCGAAAGGCATTGATCTTGCCGAGTTTGAAGCCGTGTCACTTGAGATAGACACTGGTAATCTGGCGGAGCTTTCTGCCGCCGCGGAACAAGAAACACAGCGTCTATTGAGTGAGGGCCTAAATGCGGTTAATGGCACAAATCTGACAGTTGCAGATGTTCTTGACGGCAAGCTCGATAATACAATTGGCGTTTCTACCGCCATTGTTAATGCCAGTGAGGATGTTTACGCCGCGTATGAAAGCCGCATGAATCAGGTGCTTGCCGCAGAGGCTGGCATCAGCTTGGACGAGATTAATTTTGTTAATCAAGCGGTCAAGGATGCTGGTGTAACCTCCGTTGAGGAAGCTGGCCGTGTCGCCGCCGAGGCCGCGACACAATTCCAAAGTAATCAGGGTGCTTCTGCAATGGCCGAGGCGAATGCCGCGGCACAACAGGCGCAAGACTTGAATAATATCGCAGAAGAATTGCAAGCCATCGCCGAGCGAGAAGGCACAGCAGAAGCACGCTCAGCCGCCGCAGATGCCGCCCGATCAGCAGAAGCAGCGGCACAAGCCGCACAGGTAGCTGGCGAAGCGGCGATGGCTTCGGCTGGCGGGGCGGCATCACGCTCTGCCGAGGAAGCCGCTTGGGAAGCTGCCTCACAGAATGCTTATGAACAGGCAATGGGCGCGGCTCTGG
>Ga0209654_1001338_pt1 | contig 19911 bp, 17 predicted proteins | sample SaaInl1SG_22_DNA_FD_184646 | JGI IMG/M metagenome (GOLD analysis project Ga0209654, IMG submission 184646) | Marine microbial communities from expanding oxygen minimum zones in the Saanich Inlet - ESP_161SG_22_DNA (SPAdes) (version 2) | ecosystem: Environmental > Aquatic > Marine > Intertidal... | reverse complement strand
TATAGATCCGGCAATTACAGACTCAACATCTACAAACCGGCCTCAAGGCGTTCCTACACATTCATTTGCCCAAACAACCGCAACTGACCGCTCGCAATAAATTGCCAAACGAGAACCAATTGGAGGTTACCATGCAACGCAGAACAATAATAAAAGCCGCAATAACGGCAATCGCCCTCACCTCGCTCTCCCCCACCGTAGGCTATGCCGACAATCCTGTTCTAAAAATTGGTTTTGTTGGTGTGACAAGCGGACCAGCCGCGGCCTGGGGCATCTCGAACCAGCGTTCGATGGAGGCCAGAGCAGAATGGATCAATGAAACCGGTGGCTATACTATCGGTGGCACCACTTACGATATTGAAATCGTATCTTTCGATGACCAAAAGGACCCCAAGCGCGCCATTGCGGGCATGGAAAAAATGGCCCAAGAAGGCATTCACTATGTCGTGGGGCCAAATGTTGATGACGGCGCCGCCGCGGTACGTCCGGTGGCAGAGGCGAACGACATCATGTATTTCCCATACGCCTTTCCAAAGGCGCTATATCAGGCTCCTGCATCCAATGCGGTTCTTGGTATGGTTGCCAACTACCAGTCTGGTCCGTCGATCTATAAATATCTGATCGAAGAAAAGGGCGTCAAAACGGTTGCGTTCATCGCGGCTAATGAATCTGACCCGCTTAGCCAGCGTGATGGCGGTGTTATGGCGGCCGAGGCTCTTGGGCTAAAGGTTGTGTCTTCGGATGTTACCTATCAGGTCGACACCACTGATTTCACCCCTGTTCTAACCCCGGTTATGCGCTCACGGCCCGATCTTTTGGTGCTGTCTGGTGTATCACCGGCAAACGCGCCCCAGCTTATCCGCTCGGCCCGGGAATTGGGCTTTAAGGGTGTGATTTCAACCGAGACTGCACAGGATGCTGGCGTGCTGGCTGAAGGTGCTGGCGATCTGGCAAACGGCTTTATTTCGGTTGGCGGTGCATCCACGCCAGAACTTGCCTCGCCGATGATGAATGAATTTGTCAAACGCTATACAAAGATGTTTGGCGAATATAATGACGAATCCAACACCAAGGTTTATGCGCTTGAATATATTCTGGAAACGCTAAAGGCCGCACCTGCCGCGATCAATGACGCCGGTGTGTTCAAGGCGACTATGGATAAATTTGAGGCACCTAACCCCTACATGAATGGTGATGCAAAGCTGCGTTATGTTGGCATGTCATCCTTTGGCCAGCGTCGTCAGATTGCTGTTCCATTGGTGGTGAATGTCTATCAGGACGGTGCTTTTGAAACTTTGTTTGTTGCAGAAGTCGACTAATCCACCCTCACCATTTCCGGGTCATCTTTGACCTAAATAACGACACAACCTCGGGCCAGATTGGCCCGAGGCTTTTAAGAGAATAAAGCTCATGGGGCCGCAATGGCCCAAGGTTTTTTAAGAAGAGAAAAGCTGATGGAACAAATCCTCGCCAATGGCGTCTATCTCGGGTCCCAATATGCGATGATTGCGCTTGGCTTGACGCTTATTTTTGCCCTGATGAATGTTCTCAATTTTGCCCATGGCCAGATGTATGTCATTGGCGGCTTCGTCACCTACACATTTTATGGCCAGCTCGGTGTGCCCTTTGTTGTGGCCCTTGCTATGTCATGCATCACCCTTGTTATTCTGGGCGCTTTGATCGAGAAATTATTGTTCGCGCCGGTAATCAAGGGATCGGCGCGTGAGGAAAGTACGATGTTGCTGGCGGCGGGTATCGCGTTCTTTCTGGACGCGGTGATCTTGCTGGTATTTGGCGAGAAACAGCGCGGCGTTCCCAAAATTATTGATGGCGTATTCAATTATGATTTCCGCCTGATCATGCCCTATGACCGGATCTTGATCTGTGCGCTGGCTATCTTGTCTATCATCGCCTTCATTGCTCTGATGCAATATACAAAAACCGGTCGGGCCCTGCGCGCCCTTGCCCAAGACAGGGTTGCGGCCCAATTGATGGGGGTGAATGTCGATCGCTATTCGACCATCGGCTTTGCGCTAGGCGCGATGCTAGCTGGTTTGGTTGGCGGTCTATTGGTTACCATCACTGGGATGAATCTTGGGATGGGCGGGCCGACATCAATCAAGGCCTTTATGATGGTGATGATTGGCGGGGCCGGGGTTATTTCCGGGGCGATCTGGGGCGGTATCATTCTGGGATTCATGGAGGCGATTGGCCTTGCCGTATTGTCGCAATATGGTGACATCACCTATCTGTTAATTTTTGTCTCATTGATGATTTTCCTCGCTATCAGACCACAGGGTTTGATGGGCAAGCCGTGGGGATAATCTGATGTTTCACCTTACCCGAAAACAGCTAATTGGCGTTGGCATCTTTCTATTCGCAATCTTTGTCGGCGTGCCGTTGATTATAGGCGCGACAGGCCGTTGGGATTTCTATTTCACCCTAACCTCCGTGGCCCTGCTCTCGATTGCGAGTGCGGGTGTCTGGCTTACCTTTTACATTGGCAGGATTAACATTGGCCAAGGGGCCTTTGCGTTGATCGGTGCCTATGTCTCGGCCATTCTAGTGGTCAAGGCGGGGTGGTCTTTCTGGCTATCATTGCCCGCGGCTGGGCTGTTCGCGGCGCTGGTAGCTGTTGTTATCGGCATTCCTATCCTACGGCTTCGCGGTGTCTATTTCGCGATGATAACACTGGTCTTGACGCAGGTTGTAACCCTAACCGCCCTCGCCTTGCCGATCACCAATGGCGCGCGGGGCATGTCATCGATCCCGTTACCATCCGGCGTATCGCTATTTGGCATTCCGATCTTGCCCGATTTTGCCAGCATGGCGAACACCAAGCTCGCCTTTTATTATACTGCCTGTGTGCTGATGATTGTGACCTATGCCGCGCTTTACCGGCTGGTTAATTCCCGCCTTGGGCACTTGTGCCGTTCCATGCAACAGAACGAGGAATTGGCAAGTTCGGTCGGGGTGAACATCGCCTATATCCGCGTGGTTATCTTTGCCATATCCAGCTTTTTTGGCGGCATTGGCGGCGCCATGTTCGGCTCGATCGCACAATCGGTTTACCCCTCCAGCTTTCAAGTCGTGGATTCGGTGAATTTCATGCTGAATTGTTTTCTCGGTGGCTTGGGCTATGTGTTTGGCCCGATGCTCGGCACTTTGGTACTCTATTTCGGCTGGGATCTACTGTTTGAATTTCAACAATATCAATTGCTTATCTATTCAACACTACTGATCATCATCATCCGCTTTCTACCCAACGGGTTGTTGAGTTTGCGGGCCTATAAAGGACGTGACAAGTGAGCGCGCTTATCCAAGTAAAGAATGTCACCAAGAAATATGGCGGTCTGACGGCGAATAATGACATCAGCTTTGATGTGGCCGAAAACGAAATTCTATCGGTGATCGGACCGAATGGTGCCGGTAAATCCACCCTGTTCAAAATGATTTCCTCGTTTACGCCGACAACGTCTGGCGAGGTGTTGTATAAGGGCGACTGCATTTCCAACCTAAAGCCGCATATTGTCGCGCGCAAAGGGGTCGTGCGCACCTTTCAGGAAACCACCATTTTCAAAAACATGACGGTGCATGAAGGCGTTGTCGTGGCGCAGCATTTACGGGCCAAGGCATCGCTAGCCGGATATTTCTGGGGATCCGGACAGGCGCAGGCTGACGTCGCCGCCTTTGGGAAATATGCCGATGAATTGCTCGAATTTCTGGGCATGTCCGACATTAGCAACGAACAGGCCAGCAACCTGCCCCAAGGTAGCTTGCGGGCGCTAGGCATTGCCATTGGCTTGGCAACAGATCCCAAAGTATTGCTATTGGACGAGCCATTTGCCGGCATGAACCATGATGAAACGATGCATATGGTTAACCTCATTCGCTCGGTCCGTGATGAACGCGGCGTGACGATCATGTTGGTCGAACATGACATGCCAGCGGTAATGACTATTTCGGACCGGATCGTGGTGTTGAATTTTGGTGAAAAGATCGCCGAGGGCACGCCCTCCCAAATCCAGAATAATGACAAAGTTATCGAGGCCTATCTAGGTAGTGCCGATGATGAAATCGGGATATAGGCCATGACAGCGATGCTCGACTTTATTGATATCGAATTATTCTACGATCATGTGCACGCGCTGAAAGGCGTCTCTCTTAATGTCAATCAGGGTGAAACCGTTGCCCTCATCGGGGCCAATGGCGCGGGCAAATCATCAATCCTGCGGGCGATTACCGGCCTTGCAAAACCAACCACCGGATCGGTGAGGTTCGAGGGCGAGCGGCTAGATGGCAATGATCCATCATCGATTGTCAAACGGGGCATTGTGATGGTGCCAGAGGGGCGGCGTGTGTTTCCGTTCATGTCGGTCAAAGACAATTTGTTGATGGGCGCCTTTACCCGCACCAATAAGGCCGAGATCGAGGCGACACTCGCCACCATCCTAGAACGCTTCCCCAGATTAAAGGAGCGCTATAGCCAAGCGGCGGGAACGCTATCGGGCGGGGAACAACAAATGATGGTGATCGGGCGTGCCCTGATGGCCAAACCAAAGCTGTTATTGCTAGACGAGCCGAGCTTGGGCATCGCGCCGAAATTAGTGCAGGACATCGCCCGTTCGATCGTTGCCATCAACCGCGACGAAGGCGTCTCGGTGCTGTTGGTCGAGCAAAACTCGCGCATGGCATTGAGCATTTCCCACCGTGCCTATGCCATGGCTACAGGTAATGTTGTGATTGAGGGGCAATCAAAAGCCCTGCTCGATGATGACCGGATCAAAGCCGCATATCTCGGCGGCGAGGTCTAATGGTCATGAAAATTCTGGTGGTAAACCCAAACACAACCGCATCCATGACAACAAAGATTGCCGCCGCCGCGCGGGCAATTGCCCGTCCGGACACCGAAATAATTGCGGTTAATTCCCAAAATGGGCCACCCAGCATTCAGGGCTATCTGGATATAGCGGCCTGTGTGCCCGGCCTGTTGGCCGCGATCAAACAACACCCAAATGTCGATGCAATCGTCATTGCGTGTTTTGATGATACCGGCCTTGATGCAGTGCGTGCCCTTGTATCGGTTCCGGTTCTGGGCATTGGCGAGGCCGCCTATCACGCGGCCAGTATGATCGCCGCCAAGTTCAGCGTGATCACCACCCTGTCGCGTTCTGTACCGGGGCTAGAGGATAATCTACTGCGCTACGGCCTCATGCAAAAATGCGTGCGCGTGCGGGCAACCGACATTCCGGTGTTGAAACTCGAAGACGGTGATCCGGCAACATTGGATGTAATCCGTACCGAAATTAAGGCGGCCATCACCGAAGATTATGCCGAAGCAATCATCTTGGGATGCGCCGGGATGACCGATCTGATGGCACAGCTCAGCGCAGAATTTGGCCTGCCGATAATTGATGGCGTGACCGCCGGCGTCACCTTTGCCGAGGCGCTGGTGAATAACGGGTTAAAGACATCTAAAATCGGCGCTTACGCACCGGCATAGCCCCCGCCGCTATTTATCTCCCACCCAATCATCATCCCTCATTGGGATAAAGTCACAATCACCGGCACGGCAAAGCGCTTGACCTTGGCCCCTTTGTCATGAACGATAGAACTAATTTAGTATTCGGCTTTGACAGCGTATCAAGAACATCAATGTAAAAGGTGGCGCGTATGTTTGAACAGAAAATATCAATCGGCATAAAGTTAATTGAGAAAACTCTGTTGACGCTCATTGCGGTTTTGACAGTCATCGCGACACTTCAGGAAATCATCGTTGTCTATGAAGCAGGCAAAATTAATCTCGCCGATCTGTTGTTGCTGTTCATCTACACCGAGGTACTGGGCATGATCGGCATATTCTTTGCCAGCAACCGTATTCCGATCACCCTGCCGCTATTCATCGCGATGACAGCTATTGCCCGTCTGATCATCCTTCAAGGCAAGGAAATGGAGCCGATCACCCTGCTCTATGAGGCGGCCGCCATTCTAATCATCGCCCTTGGTTGCCTAGTGGTCCGGTTTCGCCCCACCAACCAATACAAATACCAAAACGAAGACGGCGACGATTAGGGCTGTTTAGTCCTTGCGAGATGCTCTGATTTTTTTCATGGCATTCGGACTGCCATCGTGAAAGCTACCAAACCACCTATCCCACGGCATATCCACAGAGCCATAATTGCAGTCAAAATACCGGTGATGAAGTTGGTGATGAAAATGGCCGATCATCAGGCGTTTTTTATTCTTCACCAACAAAGCGTCAAATCCGGTATGGCCAAACACCGCGCCAAGTGAGAGAGAATACAAGTGGAAGATAATATGCACCGGATCAGATGGCACGATCAGATGGATGAGAACCGAGGAAAAATATAACAGATGTTCCACCGGATGCATGGAAATCCCGGAAAAAGGCCCCGTTGCAACATTCCTGTGGTGGAGCCCATGAACCCAGCGATAGAGAAATTCGACATGCAATAGGCGATGCACACAGTAAAAGTGGAACGCAATCCAGATGAATATCAACGGAAAGGCCAGCGCAAACCAGATCGGGTGATCCCAGAATGTAATCATCATCACATGATCATTGGCCATCGCCCAGAACATAAAGACCTCAAAACCAGACCAGACCAAGACCCCGCTCACCAGCGCGTAAAACATATTGTCCCATAGCTGGTTATTGAACAAAAAGCGGTTCCCCTTGGACATAAAGCTAGGGACATATTTAAGGTCAGTGCCTTGCTGTTTTCTGGCAAAGAAATAGTAATGCAGGCCGCCAGCGACCACCAATAAAAGGATGAAGTTCCGCAGCCAGATACCGCCTGCCCAGGCCCAGTCAACGGTCGCGGCAATGCTCATATCTGGGCTGGAAAAACGCACAGTAAGAATGGCTAGCAGGAGAAAAATGGTGCCCTCTGACAACGCTAGCCAATTGTCGCGATAATAGAGCGCGATCTCCTTAAAGCGAAGCGGCCACGAGAATAGTGGATTGTTACCGATCGGAAGGTCGGGATGATAATTCCATTCAGGCTTTGCCATTATGCCCTCATTCAATAATCAATATTTCGCACGCTACTGCGTTACTAACGATACAAAATAATAAAACTGACTTTATGGCAAATAAATTCGCATGTGGGGCTTGGCCAATCGCCATATCAAGCTAAGCGGTCCAGCTAAGCAATAACGCCTTTATAGACAAGCAAGATGCCCGACAGCACGAGGAATAGGCGGCATAGCTTCATAAAGTGTTTTTCAGACACATAGCCCTGCATCACCTTGCCAAGATAGGTGCCCAAGAGCGCAACCGGCACGAGCAAGGCCGATGTCCATAGCATCGATGTCTCCCACTCGCCAATCAACGTATAGGGCACAATCTTGATACAGTTCATCACGAAGAAGAACACGCCAGCGGTCGCTAACCATGCTTCTTTTGGCAAGCCGCGCGTGATCATATAGATGTTAAATGGCGGCGCACCGGAATGGATCAGCGTGCTGGTAATGCCCGATATACCGCCCCACAAAAACGCCGCGCCTTTCAATTTACCAAAGAACGGGGCGAGCCCCTGCCATAGTCCAAAAATAATACAGACAGCACCAAACCATAGCTGTAGCTCTTTTGGATCAATTGACCCTAGCATAAAGCCGCCAATGATAATGCCAACGATCGCCGCTGGAACCACCATCGCAATATCCCTTAGCGCGACACCTTTGCGAAAATATTGGATGGTTTTCATATCCATTACGATGAGAAGCGGTAGCATGATGAGCACTGCATGCGAGATAGGTATTATTAATGCGAGCAGAGGTACCGCCACCACACCCGACCCACCAGCAAATCCTGATTTTGAAATGCCGGTGAACAAGACCCCAATGACGGCTAGCAAACCGAACAGAAGGCTTGTGTCATAAAAGGATATCATGATGTGGCTTTAAGCTGGATCTCGCCAAGATATACACTGCCATCTAGCGCGGCTTTTATCACCTTTTCGGCGAATCCCGCAGCATTTATGGTGACCTCATATCCCGATGAGCCTTGTTCCAGCCGATCAAATTTGAAATCCCCAAACGCATCAGATTGGGTCTCGGCAATGACCGCACCATCCTTTGCCAAGTTAACCGCGGCGCCGCCCACACAATCGCTAATGCCATCAATTTGTGACGACAGCGAGCCAGCGATAAAATCGCTATCATAACGCCATAGGTTTTTATAATAGATCCGCGGCTTGGTTTGATGACCGAGATCGCGCGTTTCCAGACCTTCTTCCTCGACAATGCGCGCCATCTCTTCATCGCTAACCTTTACCGACCGGAGCGCAGCGGTGGCACAGGCCGTGTCACAGCGCGGTGCGTTCCATCCTTGATCCAACAGGTGGGCGTCAAAAATCCAATGTTGCGGCACTTGCTTTTCTTCGTTCCACCACACCGCACCAAACGGGCAGGCATCAACGATGTCTTTGCGGCCCTTGGCCTTGACCGGATCAATGATAACAATGCCATCATCGCGCTTTTGGACCGCTTCAGGCGCCGCCTTTTGACAGGGGGCATCATCACAATGCTGGCACATGGTCGGCAAATAGGCGACGTCAGTTGCGGGTGCAGAGCCACGCTCGCGCCGTTCGATATTGATCCAGCGATGGCCATGTTTCGGCATTTCTTCCGCATAGCCGGGAAAGGCGTTGCCGACATGCTCGTCCTGGGTTGAGAGCGTGCAAACGTTACAGTTAGTGCAGTTTGCAACATCAATAATCATGTTCCACTTTTTCATTCTGCGGCCTCTATTTCTGCATTCAAACCAGCAGCTTTTGTCAGTGGGAGTTCCCGATTAAAATCAGGGTTCCCATCCCATTTTTCAATTTGGATCATCGATAAACCATTCGCCATGGAATGCGCCTTTTTGATTTGCGTACGCGATGGCGATAGCAAATTGACACATCCGCCCCGATCAACCGATTTACCCACTTTACCAAGCGGCGCCCACACAGCCGAAGATTCGTAAGAATGCACAACACCCGGCATCAAACGCTCGGTTAGATGCGCCACACAAATCACCCCACCTCTGGCGTTATGCGCCTTGATTAGATCGTGATCGGCAATGTTGCGTGCTTTCGCGTCTTCAGGATTAATCCGCATAATCCAGTAATAATGCCCATCAATAAGCTCGCGGTGATCCTTCACATCATTCAAGAACGAATCCTTGCCGTCGGTATGGGTGTGGAAGCTAAACCTAGAATGCGGCGTGATAAGCCGGAGTGGGAAATTCTTGGCCGTATCACCAATATGCGGCCCCTCCCATGATTTGCGGTATTTCGCCAGCGGTGGCCGTTCCTCATCATCGGGATCAAAGCGCTTCAGGCTCTGCGACTCAAATTCCAGCTTGCCAGTTTGGGTTTGCAATCCCTTGCCAAAGGTTTCGGTGTAATCACCGGGCAGTGGCATCGGTTCTGGTACGTTTTTCGGCGTGCCATTGGCAAACCAGCTAAAGGCCGCTGGCGCCCGCAATTCTTCCTGTTCGGTAGGGATGATGTAATATCCCTTTTTCATGAACTCTTTCCACGAAATATGATCCGAGACATCGGAGGCATCAAACATCCGTTTTGCCCAATCAATATCGCGCATGCCTTCGGTGAAATACGTCCCCAGACCCAGCCTTTGGGCAATGCCTGCAAAGATATCATAATCGGCCTTTGACTCGCCCACAGGCTCGATACATTTGGACTGGAACGCGACCAGACGGTGGTTCACTTGGCTATTGAAATGCGCACCATAACCGCCAGCATTCGCCCATTCGCCAATGTCATAACGCTCTAGGTGGGTACAGGCAGGCAGGATAATATCGGCAAAACTTGTGTCACCCTCATGCCAGATTGACTGGTTAACCACAAATTCCAGACTTGGATGCTTATACATCTCGACATAGCGGTTTACATCGCTCAACGTCCCCAGAATAGAACTGCCGTAACGATACAGCATATGCACGGGAGAGTGACCCGGAGCCGGATATTTGATTTTCTGGAACTGTCCTTCAATACGCATCGCGTCCCAGAGATAGCCCTCACATTCACCATCAATAATGGCATCAGGCAGCTTTAGCCGCGGGATTTTCTGCGTTGATGGATTGATCGTGGCCAATTGCGGCATACGCTGATACAGGCTGACGGCCAAACCAGTATGGTTTAGATCGCCCGATATGCCGCCATCTGCATAGCCCGGGAAATAGAACCCGAAATTATGCGGCACGCCCATCTGCATATTGCCCATATTCACACCCGGCTTGCCTAGGCCCTGCATCGCCATCAGACAAACCATCATGCGCGGCCATTGGTTACCGGTTGGGTTACGCGCCGCACCACCAAAGGTGTTGCCCATGCCACCAACGGCCAAATAGGTTTTCTTATTGCCCCATTGGCGGGCCAATGCGCGGATATCCTTGGCCGGAACGCCGGTTTCTTTTTCCTGCCATTCTGGGGTTTTGGCTACGCCATCATCTTTGCCCAGAACATAGGATTGCCATGCCTCAAACCCATGTGTGTTTTTCGCCACATAGTCTTTGTCATATAGCCCTTCAGTCATCCACACATAGGCAATAGCGAGTGCTAGCGCAGGCGAAGTTGTAGGCCGCGGTGAAATCCATTTGCCACCAAGCATCTGCGCCGTATCATTATAATGCGGGTCGATATGGACGAACGGAATATCCAGCTCCTTTAGCCATTGCCGGCGAACAGATCCCTCTAGGCCGGAATAGATACCGTTGGTTGCCTCTGGGTTTGATGACCAGAAAACCACCATTTCGGCATTTTTCAGACAATCCTCGACAGTGCCGAACGGCTCGCCGCCACCAACACGCAGACTATTGCCCCAGTGATGCGTGGCACCCCAATACCACCCTTCCCAGCTATCCGGGTTATGGTGCACTTCGGTGGTCCCAATGGCATTCATAAAGCGGATTTTTGCACTGAGGTAATAGCCGATATTACCCCAATTATGGTGCGAGCCATTTGATTGCGCGATGGCCCCTTGCCCATATTCCCTCTTCATTCTTTTGATTTCATTGGCAACGATATCAAAAGCCTCATCCCAGCTGATCGGCTCATATCCTGAATCGCCACGATTTTGAATATTGCGCTCACCATTGGGATCAAAATCCACGCGCTTCATCGGTGTCATGATACGGTTCGGTGCGTAAACCAGAGATTTCCAGTTCATCGCATGCGGGCTAACGGTGGTTTTACGCGGCGGGGTAAATTCCTTGCCGCGGGCCTTGATTGTAAAGCTAGCGGCGTCATCATCCTCTAGTTCAATCGGTGTTGTGCGCAAGATTTTACCGTCTTTAACATATACAAATAGCGGCCCACCATTTGTGATCGTTACATAGCGCGTGACACCATCCGCCATCTTGGTGCCGTCTTTCCAATCAGCCGCACTGGCCGCCATGACAGTTTGCGCAAACCACATGCCATCAGCATCATCACCCTCTGGATGAATCAGGAAGTTTTTGATCGCTTCGATTTGCTCGAGTTGATTGATCGGGGGCGTCAAAAGCTTTGCAGCGATTTTTTCGGTCTTAAATACCAAGGCAAAATCGGCATCGGCATGAACACCAGCGCGCGATGAAACAGACCCGTTATCAAAGATAAACAAGCGCCCGGTTTTGCCATCTTTGGTCTTGATCTGAACCTTGATGTTTTTACCAGCAATGCGCTTTTGGAATTCAGGACTCCGCAACTTCGCATATTTGAATAGAAGCCCTAGTCCCAGTAAAATCGCTTGTAACTTCATAATGTCACACCTTTGATCTATCGCGCTCTACGACGCGACGGCTAAATGGAAACAGAGAAATTCCATATTTTTCATGCACATAACCCCAAATACCCTTGGGTGATTTCAAAATAATAACGATCGCCACAACGCCCAAAATCATCAGATAGGCGGTGCCCAAATCAGCAAAGAATTTGCTATTTGTATTGTATTACGGTACGCATGTACTGCATTACGGTCAACTATCTAAAATTGCTGACCGGCAGAAAGTGACGAAAGGGCTAACAATTGGCAAAAGACAGCTCCAACATTGCAAATCAGGGCATCCAGGTTATTGCCCGCGCCGCGAAAATCCTTCGCCTGTTAAAGGATGACAATGGTGGGTTAAGTCTTGGCCAGATAGCCGAACGCACCGCGCTTGCCCGCTCTACGGTCCAGCGCATTGTTAATGCCCTGATTGAAGAAGGCTTGATTATGTCCGGTACGGGCAGTGGCAATCTGCGTTTGGGCCGCGAAATCCAAGCCATGGCATCGGCAAGCCGCCTTGATACCAGAGAACAAATCCATTCCATTTTAGGCGCGATATCCGACCAGACGGGCGAAACTGTCGACCTCGCCTCTTTTCGCAATAGCCAGATGGTGTTTATTGACCAGATCGTTGGCTCACACCGCCTACGCGCCGTAGCCACAATTGGCGAGTCTTTTCCGATGACGTCAACGGCCAATGGCAAATCGTGCCTTGCCATGATGGATGATGATGCGGTTGAAACCGTCGCCATGCATGAATTACGTGCATCAGGCCGCGGTATTCGCCGAATGGGCCAATTTATGAAAGAGATTGCCGAGATCCGAAAAACCGGTATTGGCTTTGATCTTGATGAACAGACCGACGGCATATCCGCGCTGGGGATCGGGTTTGCCGATGATACAAACCAGCTATATGCCATATCTGTACCAGTGCCGTCTTACCGGTTTGAGCGGAAAAAACAGATGATCATTACCGCGCTGGAAACGGCCAAAGACGAGCTAATGAAAAACGGGTTTACCCCCCTCTCCCCACAGCGTTAGACATCTAATCATGCTGGTTATACGGGGATGATGTTCTCTTAAAACATCAAAGACGCCCCTCTTCTTAATTGTGGCATGATGCACATCTGCTAGCAATTATGACCGGCAACAGTCATAAAGCTGGTACTATCGATGACTGACGGGATATCTGAAGTGAACGTAAATGCTGAAATGTGACTTTGTGGGCGGGCCAGTGAACCACCGGCTTTTATTTGGCGGTGGCCGCGGACAGGACTTGCCAAAAGCGGTTGGCATGAAGGCAGGCATCACCCCACGGATCATTGATGTGACCGCGGGGCTCGGCAGGGACGCCTTTTTGCTTGCGTCGCTTGGCTCTGAAGTCACCCTCATAGAGCGCTCAGATGTCATGCATTCTTTGCTTCAGGATGGGATGGAGGCAGCGCGCCGGCATGGCGGTATACATGCAGAAATAATGAGCCGAATGACGCTTATACATGGCGACTCTATCGAGCTATTGCCATCGCTCAACCCAGAAATCGTCCTAATAGATCCGATGCATCCACCGCGCAAAAAATCAGCTCTGGTCAAGGCAGAGTTTCGGGAAATACGAGAGATCGTTGGCGTTGATACTGACCAACTAACATTGATCGAGACAGCGCTTGCCACCGTGTCAAAGCGGGTTGTTTTGAAATGGCCAACCCACGCCAATGCGCTTGAAGGCCTGAAGGCCTGTTCGCATCAGATTGTCGGTAAATCAATCCGGTTTGATGTCTTCATGTGCCAATAACGACAAACGATCTGGCTTCATTGCCCGTAGATATAGTTTGCCCGCAGATATGCTTTGCCCGTCAGAGCGCAATCTGTGGGAACTTTGGAAACATAAAGATCTAAGTCAGCCCCATGGCTGGATCACCATGAATTGCATCATGCTCGCACTTACCTAAAAACCGCTATCCCAGCTTTTGTAAGATATGGCCATTGCCTTCAAGACGGGATTTCAGATAAGCGATATGGGCCGGACTAATCTCACAACAACCGCCGATAATGGTCGCGCCTGCATCAATCCATTTATCAACATGGTCTGCATAGCGCTCCTTGGATAAATCTGTGCGCGCGGTAAGATTATCAACAGTCGTACCAGGCTCTAGCCCCTCAATCGAGGTAAAGCCATTCGCATAGCCACCACACCGAATGCCAGATTTACCAAGGACCGGCATCGCTTTATCGAGCGCCTCAGGGAATGAGCAATTGACGTTAAGCGAGGTAAGGCCGATCGCGCCAAGCTCATCAATCGCTTGCTCTAAAGGTTCGCCAGAGCGCAAACGATTATCGCACTCGTCAGATAAAGTCAGGCTAAGGTGACAATCAAGCCCATGTGATTTAAGCGCATCGGCCGCCGCTTTGGCTTCGGTAATGTTAGAGAGTGTTTCGGCAAGAAACAGATCAACGCCGTCTTTTTCCACCTCGATAATGGCATGGTATTCTTCTAATGACGCTTCATAATCAAGCGCGACTTTTGCCACATAAGATGCCGAAAGTGGGGGCAAGCACCCTGCGATAGAAACCTCATCACGCGTTAAACCACATTGGCGAACCGCTTCTTGGGCCAGATGGATAGCTGTTTCATGAATCTCGTTAAAGCGATGAAATTCATTAGCGCGATTGAGCCTTGTCGGGGTTGCCGTATAACTATTGACGCAGATGGTGCGCGCGCCCGCTTTCAGAAAATCTTTATGCACTTCGAGCACAATTTCAGGCTCATCTGTCATCACCTGAATAGACCATAGGGGGTGTGATTTGCTTGCTGAAGAGCGCGAATTGATTTCTTGACCAACGCCACCATCGAGAAATGAAATATGTGCCATAGGCCGAAAAATCCTTTTAAATGCGAAAATTGGCTGGAAGCCTAGCGGCTCTTGGCAAAAGAAGCAATTGAATTTATCAGCTCTAAATCCACGAAATAACACACAAACTCAACTACTTACGGACCAATAAATAGCATAAATTCGTGGTATCTATGGCTACAAATTCATCAAGATCATCAGGAACAGTGACAGCATCCAGACCACTGCCCCCAGCATCAATGCCTGACCGATTCAGTATAGGGTCAATGGCACCATTTTCAAAGATTGACCTTGCAGTAAAGTGCGGTTGCACTGGACGGTACAAAGATAAATCAACAGACACAATTTATACCCATTCCCAAAAAACATAAAGAGTGCCGAAGTGCATGGGTTATGAAGTGTATTAAAAAAAACTAATATAAATCAGTAATTTGACATGTGTACTTTTGCATAATAGCTTTGGCTCATAAGACGCAAGTTTCCGTTACTCAAAGTTCTTCTACCGCGTCAATGTGACCTGAGACAGTGGAGATAAGGGCATGAGTGACGGGAAAATCGATCCGGTAAAATTAACTCAGCGGGGTTCAGACAAACTAAGTTCAAAATCGAACGTAGTAAGACGGGAGCAATCGAGCCATGGAGAATAACAATTGGCAAGATATCGTGGGTAATGTGGGCAGCAATCAATACTCAACGCGAATTGAAGCTCTGGAAAGCAAAAATTTTCACACAGAACAAATCAAAAAAACCGTTGATGATACGCTGAGGAGCCTCCATCAGTCTAAATCATTTGTCATTTTTGGTGAACCGCAAAGCGGCAAAACGGAAATGATGATTGCCTTAAACGCTAGGCTGTTGGATGAGGGGCATAAAATAATCGTTAACCTCCTGACGGATAGCGTTGATTTGCTAGACCAAAGTCTTAGGCGATTTCGTGAGTCTGGTTTAAGCCCATCACCAAAGCAGTTTAATGAACTTCCGCAAACTCCCAGTGACCTTAGTGGACAACGTTGGGTTGTTTTTTGTAAAAAGAATGCAAGAGATCTAGAAAAACTTAATGAGTATCTCCGACGCGAATCAGGCTTCATTGTAATTGACGATGAAGCGGATTATGCATCACCGAATAGCAAAGTGAATTCAGAAGAGCATGACAAAACAACAATAAACCGGCTGATAACTAATCTAATCAGAACGGATGGCACATATATCGGTGTGACTGCAACGCCCGCTCGTCTGAACTTAAACAACACCTTTAATAACGATAGTGAGAAGTGGGTCGACTTTCGACCTCACCCGCTTTATGTCGGCCAGGATTTTTTCTTTCCTCAAGATGAAAAATGTTCTTACGAACTCCATACATTTAAAGCTGATGAAGGTGATGAGCGCGCAGAAATTGAACGTGCAGTCCTGCATTTTCTTTGCGGAGTTGCGGCCCAACATTCGGCAGACAACTGCGAAAATTTTACCATGCTGATTCACACCAGTGGAAAAAAGGATGAACACGCGGAAGACATGGAGATTATTAGGTCAGTGCTATCAAAACTATCAAACGCCAATGGTAAAAGCTTTGAACGGATAAGAAAAAAACTTTGGGCAATCGCCGTACAATATAGTGATAGATCGGATGAAATCGGTAAATTTGTTCTCAGAAATATTCAGCGCAACACATTGGTTGAGATTAACTCTAAAAACCCAACTCCCGGCAAAGTTGCTCAGATATCCAACCCTACTAGTCTTTTTTCGTTTGGTGTTGGCGGGAATATTATTTCAAGGGGTGTTACTTTCAATAACTTGCTCTCTATGTACTTCACCCGTTCTGTAAAAGGAAAATTTTCTCAAGACACATATATTCAAAGGGCCCGAATGTTTGGCTCCAGAGAGCTGTATAAAAAATACTTCCAACTATGGATACCTGAGGAATTAATGGGTAACTGGAGCAAATGTTTCACATTTCACAAACTTGCAATCGAAGCATTACGTAGCGAAGTCGGCGCACCAGTTTGGCTGGCTGATCATAAAACAACGCCTACATCTTCTGCCTCAATTGATCGGTCCAGTGTCGATTTTGAGAGTGGTGAAATGTCCTTCGTAAAATTTCGTTACTCTAAAGATACATTGGAAAGCCTGTTTGAACGCGGCACTCTTTCAGATGAAGAAATGCTTCTTAAATTGAGGAAACATTTCAATGAGAAAGAATTTCCTGACTATGTTTACAGTTATTTGAAACAGGAGCTTTCACCCACATTTCCATCAATTTCGTTCCACAAGCCAAGTGGCTTTGGAACAAAGCAAAGCCACTATTCCCAAGAGGAAATATTCAATATAAGGCGAAAAAAGGGGATATTTGCCACGAATGAATATATACGGAGTGAGTTCCCAGAAGCCCGCCATCACATCAAAGTATTTTATAATAATGATGGTATGGCTCGGATTTTCTACAAAATTAATGGCAAGTTAATTAAATTTATACAAAACAGAAAATGATATCTGATACTGCTAAATTTCATGGTTCATTCTTCGTCATGCTTTTAGAGAGGCTAAACGAACCTATTTCGGTTGGAAAAATCTCCGAATTTGGCGCAGGTTATTATTTGATTAATGGCCAAATTCCAGTTTACCTAAAACACTCCTCAAAACGAAAAGGCCCTTGGACATTTAATTTTTTTCGCGCCCATCAAAATGCACAAAATCAATTATTTGAGGCCTATGGTGAGTGCCTTACTTGTTTGATTTGTGGCAAAGATGGCATCGTCGGTTTAACCATGAGCGAGTTACGCAAAGTTTTGGACTATAATTTTGAAGAACAAGAGAGCATTTCAGTTCGGCGAAAGCTAAAGGAGATGTACTACGTAAAAGGTCGAGATGGAGAGTTAGAAAGTCGCATTGGTCGCAATTTTATTTTTGAAAAACTCCACTCTGCATTGAGAAAAGTGCAATAGTATGGTTCACATTCACCCATTTCCTGCCCGAATGGCACCTGAGATTGTTCTCAGTAAATTAGAAAACCTACCAAAGAATTATATTGTTTTGGATCCTATGTCAGGCTCAGGAATGGTTTTAGGGGCGGCAGCAAAACTTGGACTAAGTGCGATTGGTTACGATATAGATCCACTGGCATGCCTTGTGTCAAAGGTAAACGGCACAAAGGTGAATGAGGGACAGGCTAAAAATGCGTTAAATGTGTTACTTGAAAAATGTAGCGAAACGCAAATCGATTTCACTAGTCTTGAGTGGATCGATGACGAAACACAAAATTATATTGATTTCTGGTTTGCACCCAAACAACAGGCTCAACTGAGACAACTCAGTTATTTTTTGGTGTCAAACCCACTTTTTACTAACTCAAAAATCATCGATTTATTGAAGGTGTCAGTCTCACGACTGATAATCACAAAGGAGCCAACCGCATCACGTGCGCGTGACACGGCACATAGCCGACCCCATCGAACTATTGATAACAATGAATTTGATATTTTTTCAGCACTTCCAAAGTCGTTGAACCACGTTTTGCGTGCACTCGAAACGGATAAAGTAGTGGCAAATGTTAGAATGTATAAAGGAGATGCGAGGCATATTGGACGGGTCAAGGATGCGTCAATCGACTGCATTGTTACGTCACCGCCCTATCTAAACGCTATTGATTATATTCGCGGGCATCGACTTTCTCTGGTTTGGCTTGGATATAATTTATCTCAGCTCCGCGTCATTCGCTCGCGTTCCGTAGGAGCAGAAATTTCTGAGAACAAACCTGCAAATATAATACTGCAAACCTTTTTAGATTATCTCCATACTGATGTGGATGATAGAAAAAAGAGTATGATAAAGCGTTACTTTGGAGATTTATGTCAAATAACCGATGAAGCCTATCGGGTGCTTAAAGCAGGTAGTAGAGCAACTTACGTAGTAGGTAATTCGCGTATAAAGGGACATGAAATTAGAAACTCTGATTTGCTAATATCTGCTGCCAAATTGAGTGGACTCCAGCTAATTGATCAGCAAATAAGGGAAATACCTGAAAATAGACGTTACATGCCGCTAGTGAATGCGTCAAAGTCTGAATTATCAAAACGAATGCGTTCTGAACACATATTGATATTTAAAAAAACAAGTTAAACATCAATCTACATCACCCAAAAAAACCCACCTTCAAAACCACCAAAAGTTCCACCATGCCTCTCAACTGGCATCAAAAAAAACAGACCACCGAACGTGCACGGCAAAACCAACTGTCACAATAGTGTCACAACGCCCCCCTTGAGTTCACCACTAGCCATAATGTGGCATTGAGGAACAGCTATCACCTAAACTTTACCCATGTATTCATTGCCCTCCTTGCGCCGATGCAAGGCTCAAAAGACGCACAAAACACACACCCTTTTAGCTGACAAGAAATTTGTGTAGTGCCGCACTTTTATGCTAGATTTGGTAAGTAATTTAACAGGTGTCAGGTGCGGAAAAATGACTTTTAATCAGGCTTCTATAGATCAGGCCATTGGGGCGTTAAAAGAGCAGTTTGGCGACCGGTTGAGCGTTGCGCAATCGGTCCGTGAACAGCATGGCCACACCACCACTAGAATGGCTAACCAACCGCCTGACGCGGTTATATTTGCCAAAACGGCCGAAGAAGTTTCCAGCATCATGCAAACATGTCACCGGCTTGGTTGTCCGGTGATTGCGTTTGGTACCGGCTCATCACTCGAGGGGCATGTTAACGCACCGCATGGCGGCATCTCGATCGACATGAGCCAGCTTGATCAAATTATAGAAGTGAATAATGAAGATTTAGATGTGGTGGTACAGCCTGGCGTTACCCGTGAGTGGCTAAATAATTACCTACGCGACAGCGGGTTGTTTTTCCCGATTGATCCGGGGGCAAATGCCAGCATCGGCGGCATGGCGGCAACAGGCGCATCGGGAACCAACGCGGTGCGGTATGGCACTATGCGCGACAACATCCTAGGCATGCAGGTGGTTATGGCCGATGGACGCATCGTGCGGGTCGGTGGACGCGCGCGCAAATCATCCGCTGGCTATGATTTAACGCGGTTATTCATTGGCTCTGAGGGCACGTTGGGCATCATTACCGAGCTGACTTTGCGGCTGCATGGCATTCCAGAAGTTATTGCCGGCGGCATTTGTTCCTTTCCTAATATTCATGCGGCCTGTGATGCGGTGATTATGACGGTGCAGATGGGCATTCCGATGGCGCGCATAGAACTATTAGATCCGCTACAGGTTCGCGCATGCAATGCCTATTCAAAACTGGACTTGCCAGAAGAGCCTCTAT
>Ga0209654_1001337_pt1 | contig 19928 bp, 3 predicted proteins | sample SaaInl1SG_22_DNA_FD_184646 | JGI IMG/M metagenome (GOLD analysis project Ga0209654, IMG submission 184646) | Marine microbial communities from expanding oxygen minimum zones in the Saanich Inlet - ESP_161SG_22_DNA (SPAdes) (version 2) | ecosystem: Environmental > Aquatic > Marine > Intertidal... | reverse complement strand
TGCCATCGGGGCGGCGGCATTGGGCGCACATATCGGGCGGGTTGCCCAGACAGGTGGCACACAGGTGAATTTCGGGGCGGGCAGCCAGCTTGATATTCGCGGTGATTTAAATGTCACCTCTCAATCTGCGAAGCTGGCAACCATGGATCTGGTTGCCGGGGCAGGCGGGCTACTGGCGGTAAATGGCGGCGAATCTGCGGTCACAAGCGGGACGAATAACACCATCACCTTTGCCGATGCTGCCAATGCCCTGTCTGGCAGTGTGGTTCAGGTTACCGGAAGCGCGAATCTGCTGGCGGCAAATAATGATAATTATGACAGTAAAATCGATACCTCTTCTATTGGGCTGGCCGGGGTGACAGGCGGTTTGGCTAGCGCAGATGGTCAGGCAAATGTTGATATTCGCCTTGGCAATCACAGCCAGATAGTCGCTCATCAGCTGGATGTGGTGACCAATAACCGGCTGGGTAAAACAGGGCTCTCAGGAGATAATTTTGAATTTGCTGGAGGTGGAGCACTATCTGCTGCAGTCGGTTACACCGAAGCTTCTCAGTATCAAAACTCGAGGATTTTCTTTGGACGCGAAACTCAGGCTTTTGTGAATGGAGATTTTGGTGATGAGGGCGTAGCAAATATTAGAGCGCTCTCTCTAAATCAAATGGATACAAGTGCAAAAGTTAGTACAGGTGCGTTGGTGGGTGTTCCTCGCGCGTCTGCAAGGAACACAATATTTTCTAATAATGGAATATATTTCGAAGACGGAGCGTTCCTAGCTACAGAACGAGGCGATATTAATATCAAGACAAACGCTGACGCAGATATCAATACAGTAGCAAAGACTTCAATTTGGGGCTTAGCTGGTGTGGGAGCTGGTTCACAAGCATTTTCCACAGTCAACTCAGATGAGGTGGTTAGCCTCGCGCAAAATAGCATTGTTAGAGCTAACGGATACTTGAATGTCTTTTCTGGTCAAGATCAATGGAAATCTGACCTTCAAATTAGGTCTAAAGCAGATGTATTTAATAAGACGGCTATAGCAATAAACGCAGGTCTGAATGCAGATTCTGTTGTCAATCGAAATACAAGATTGAATGTTGGCGCTGGTGCAAGGCTACAATCAGCTCAAAAAATGCGCCTCATTGCTACAAAGGGTGACCTCAATGGAATTTCCGGAAGTGGAACAAATCAATATACAGTGTTAGGTATTCCAGTTGAGGATGGCTTTGGGTCTGCTGTTGTAAATGGTTCTGGCAGAGTCAATATAGACGGTCGTGTTGAGACTGGTATTTTTAATGAGCAATATATTGGATTTGGAAGGGATTTTACGAATTTTGACCTCGCATCTGACGGAACGACTACAATTAGAAGACCTATTACAGAAATCAATGGTCGCTGGTATCTAGATGACGGAAGAGAACTAGTTGTAGCGGAAGGTAGCTACTCAGACCAATTGTTAGATACCATTCGTTCAGGTGATAACGTTAAATGGTCAATGATTGAGCAAAATCTAGCAAATGATATTGCAGATGAAATTCAGGCATTAGAAGATGCAAAAGCAGCCGCTGGTAACCCTGATGCTTTTGCAGCGCTCGACGCAAGAAAACAAGCCCTATTGGTTCTTCGAAATGATATGGCAGGTTCATCAGCAGGCGGACCAAGTTTGGCTAACGAGCGTGCCAATCAAGTGACAATCAAACAGACAGCCTTGAATGCACAGGCTGCCTGCGCCAATGGTGACCAAGCTTGTATAAACAGCTATCAGCCAACAATTGATGATGCTCAGGATAAAATTGACGAAATTGATACATTTTTAAGTGACCCTCAAAATGATACTTCAGGGGACCTAGATTTAGCAGGAGAACTGCTTGCTTTGGATAATGAAATTGCAGTTATTCAGGCTCAAATTGATGACCTTGCAGACGCAGAAACCGGTTCGAATATTGATACAGAGATTGCCTTCTTACAGGCAATGCGTGACACCTTAAATACTGCTGCAGTTGATGTAATTGATGTGGGCAATTTGTTTGCTGCAACAGGACATGTGTTTGTTGTTGCGGATACTTTGGAAGGTGGAGCGACAGGGGCACTCCATTCAGAGCATGAGGTTACAATTAATGTTCGGAATGATAGTCCAAACCCAATGCGTATTCAAAATATTGAAATACCTAACCAGCCAGGCGGAAATATTTATTTTAACCAACAGCTTGTTGCAAATGCTGGTGATGTAAGACACATCAACGAAGACAAAGCAGCAGCGGTCGATTTTGCGTTAGAAACGTCACCTAATAATTTTACTGCTAATGTAAATATCATCTCTCAATTTGATCCCTACGCATCTTCTTATAATCCAAATAATTTAGATGTTGTAGCACCGGAATTAATACTAGCAGGAACCATAGAAAACCGTGGTGGCAATGTTAAAATTAACAATAGACATGGCTCGGTGCACCAGTTTGGTCAAATCAATGCTTCCGAGGTTTCATTAACTTCAGGTGGCGCACTTTTCGTAAATGATAAAACACCTGGTATCTTCCAGTATGGTCCTCATCCTGAATCTATTGGTGGTTTTGGCAGTGTCGCCGCGTCTCGTCTAGATGGATTAGGTGATGAAGACGCAGATGCAGGAGGTTGTTCATTGCTCGGTGGCTTGGTCCAGCATCCTGGAAACTTGAGAGTTGACCCGAACAACGGAGAAAGCTGTGAAGAAGGTAATTTGGCGAACACGCAAACTTTACAAAATTACGACAACAGTAGCAGCATAATTGCCGGCAAGATATTTATCGTAGCTAATACGATTAATTTAAACAGTGTTATTCAGTCTGGAGTAGCACAAAAAGATATTACTATTAATTCCAGTGATTTGGGAGGCGTAGGTAATTCTCAAATAGTTGTTCAAAACGATATTTCTTTCAATAATTTAAGTGGAAATAACCGTGAAGGAACAGATGGTGTATATGCGTATTATAACAGTACAGACGATGTTATTGAGGTTAATGGAATAGAAGCTAAAGGCGGCGAAATTACAATAGCTGGCAAACTAATCAGCACAGGGCATGGGCAACTAAATGTGCTAGATGGATATGGAAATTACAATATTACGAATAATACTTCGAAAGACCTTCGGATAAATTATGCGAGTACGGGAGAAATAGAAGGTAAAGTTACATTAATTGATAATGCTAAAGATAATGGTTTTGGTAACCCGCTCGTCACTCAATATACGCGTGAAGGTAATGCTATTAGGGTTTTGTCTAATCAGGGTGTTAAGGGCTCTACAGCTGTCAATGCGGTGGCAGGTTTAGATGGCGCTACTGGTAGACTGTCTAGCTACAATCCCTTAGCAAATATGCGTTATTTCTGGATTCAAGCAGAAGAAATTGGTGTTGAGCGCGATTATATCGCTCACAAATCTGCCTGGGAAACATTCGGTATCACGCATAGTTATTTAGCAAGCTATGTTCCTCCAACATCCACATTCTCAGGTGCAACGGCCTTACCTGCTAGCAAGCTCCCAATGGCAGACTATGCAGCTGTTGATACATCAACAAATGCCGAATATCGTATGAGGCCAAAATTTGTGCAGGAAACATACAGCAGAACTACGACAGTTCAAAATAGGCATTGTCGCGGTATACCGTGGCTTGTGAATAAGTGCTGGTGGGATCAAGTAACTGATGAAACAGAAACTGGCACCATGTTCTATTTTCAAGATGTTAAAGCGGACAAACAAGTAGCTGTTAAGTTTATTGGTTCTGATACAGGTTCATTAAATGTTACATCTAATGCTGGAATCCAAATTAACGGCGATATTATTGCAGCTGGAAGTAATGTTGCTCTCTCAGCAAATGGAGGTGATATTTTAGTAACAGATACCACAGCAGACCTGCAATTCGGCAACCTTGCACTGACCGCCTCCGGCTCAGTTGGAACTTCACTTTCGCCGATTGTTATGCAACAGGGGAATTCAGACACAATTAATGTTTCAGCTGGGAGCGGTGTGCACCTTCGCTCTGAAGCTGGCACTCTTCGGTTTGCAAACTTAAATAATACGAGCGGTGATGTGAGCCTATATGCTGGCCAAGATATATTGACCAGCACAGGCGTCAATGCAATTGCTGGTGATAATATTACCATGACAGCACTTTATGGTGAGGTGGCTGAAATTGGCGGTGGAAGCATTCAAGTAAATACAAATAATCAGGGGTCTTTAAATATAGTATCACGCACAGGTAATTTAGATATTACCGAAGTATCTGGCGATTTGTACTTAGGAACCGTTGATGCAATTGGTGATGTGTCCATTACAACCAATTCAGGAAGTATTATTGATGCAAATCAGGTGCAATCGGATGACTTAACCACACAGGCAGAATTGTTAAATCTTTGGGCTGATTTAAAGCTTAGAGGTAATGATGCTTCTCAAAAACGCCAAGCACAAATTGATGCATATAACTCCGAAAAGACTGCTCTTTATAATGATTATTGGCGATTACGTGATGTTCAGCAGACGCCTGATGGTCAATATATAGCCCAAGATTACGACCCTAATTTTACTTATCGGGCAACTCCTGAAGAGCAAGCAGCGATGAATAACGATGCAACCCGAATTGCCGCTTATGAGGCTAGCCAGCAGGCTCGCTATCAACAGGCTTACGAAGAATTCGGAGATGGTACATATGATCCAAATTATACTCATGTGGCGTCAAATGATGAGATTGATGAATTCACCGCAGGATATTTTTGGTCAGACCACGAATTAGAGGTTCCACTTCCAGGCGTTGCCTTCAAAGAAACAACCGACACAACTGCTTATATAGAATCAGCAAATATCATCGGTGATAACATAGTACTAAATGTGAATTCTGGCGGAAACCAAAACAGCGGTAATATTGGTCAATATCAAACATTGGGTTCGTACGATATTCAAGATGTTATCACTGGTAACAACCTAAGTAACGCAGATAAGATAATATTAACTGCAGCAGAGTCAGATGACGTTACCTTTGACAATATGGACGCACTTACCGCTCAACCAGAGCTGGATGAAAATGGTAATCCTATTCCTGTTAGTCCGCTAACTGGAACACTGACTGTCACTCAAAGGCAAGATATAGATATTGAAACCCGCAACGCTAATTCTGTGGTGACTATTAATGCACCGGATGGTCATGCCTTTATTGGCGGAGAAAATACTCAATATGGTCTGAATATCTTTACCCTGGCCGCTGGGGGTGAGGTACGCCTCAAAGTAAATGGTGATGTGAATAACGCTCGCAGTGACGCAGGCGTTGTTCTGTCAGGCCAGAATGCGGTAATTGAGTCAGGTGATGGGGTTATTGGCTCTGCTGCGTTACCATTCAGAGTAGATATAGCCAATAGCTATAAAATGACCGCACGCGCCCTTGGAGGCGTTTGGATAGACGAAGCACAGGGTGACATGCGTATTGGGCAGGTGTATTCACCTTCTTCAATCAATCTCTCATCTCCTGGCGCCATGCTTGATGCTGAAAATGATTTGATAATCGATGTGAAAGGCGATGTTGTCCGATTGGTAGCTAATGACAACATTGGATCACGTTACATCAATACAGACAATGCTTTAACTCGCAAACAAAAAGCCTTAGATGTTGCATCTGTAAATTATGAAACATCGCAATTTGAGGTTGTTAGTACGAATGATGGCGCTTGGCTTTACGGACCTTTAGGCCAAAACCTACGTCTAACATCTGCTGACCTCGCGGATGAATTAGATGTGGCAGTCGGAGCCAATCTGCGTGTGCAGGGTAATTTGGATACAGATGGTAATGATATCACCCTTCGCTCGTATGAATCACTTCAAATTGATGGTGATGGCGGAGTTAATACAAATGGTGCACTTTTGAGAGTTATGGCCGTTGAGGATGTTGTTTTTGCCAGCACGCTGGATACTCAGAATGGCGATATGATCGCAACAGGTCAGAATGTAACTGTTTTAGAAGATGCACGGCTAAATATGGGTACAGGGGCGCTGCGGATAGATGCGCAGGACAACGCTAGTGTCACTGGCATAATCTCGGACAACAATGCAGGTTGTGGTAATTGGCAGACTGGCTGCGCAGTGACAGTTCTGGCCACTAATATTCAAGATGGTGGGGATCTAACCCCCGATATCCTGTTGCAGGGGAATGGCGGGCTGCGTTTTGGCGCGCATCAATATGCAAACATCAATGATATACAGCACACAGGTTCTGGGACCCTTGCACTTGAAGTTGGTGGAAAGAATGATGGCGCACGCGGTGTAGCAGCAATGTTAGGCGTTACTACTAATGCAGATATAAACCTAAATTACTTATCTATGAACAGCGCTGCTATTAATGCTCCTAACACAGCAATTGAAGCTGGTGGCTCAATCTTTAATGTAACAAATGGTAATATTCGGGATAATTTATATTTAAATTTAGGCGAGGCGGATACTAATCTATTTGAGGCTCGCATAGGTCGCTTAGAAGACAACGCCTTAAACCCAGATAGCTGGCTACTTGCAGGTGCATCAACAGGATTTTTTGATAATGGTATTATTGATCCAGTAGAAATTCGTAAAGATGATTACCGTTGTACAGGCCTTCCAGGCTACATCGCCAATGGAAATGCAGTTTTCAACTTTAGTTTCACATTTCAACGCCCATTTGTAGATTGCTCTGGTGTATTAAATTATTACTCACCTAATTATTCACTCTTAAACCCGAAACAAACCGCAGACCAACAAGTTCTAGGGCAAGTAGCAAGTATCCTTGAGCAATTGAATAGAAGTTCTCAACGAGTAGGCGTAACTTCAAAGCTCTCACCGCAATCTTCGCCTAATTTTGTTTCAACTGTTGCTACAAGAGGGCTGGCAGGTCAGCAAATTGATTTACGTCAAGGTTTTGTTCGCTTAGAGGAACAGGCAAGTGAAACTGGTACTTTAGGAGTAAATACACAGCCAATTGGAGTTCTGCAGGAGCAGGGTTTGGATAATGGCCTGCCTGAAGGTATGATTAACCTTGAGGAAGGCGGTGAAAATGCAGAGCTTACAATAGACGAAAACCTGCTTCAGCAATTTAACTTAGAAGCAGAAGTTACGCCCGCTTCATAGTGCCTGGTAGCGTCTAATTGCGAAATAGTTCTTTCTATGGGTTAAAAATTAAGTACGATTATAATTTTGCATATTTGGTATTTTTATAAGCAAAATATACTATTTTATGGTCTCAATTTTTAAGTTTTTGGGTCGTTATTACATAAATAGGATTATGGCTGAAAAACAGTTGTCCATACATTCTTGTTGAAAAAATCAATTAAATTGAAAAATGAATTAATGATTTGTGGCTGGAATAAATATTTAGGTGCGTTAAATCGCCAGATAGCAACGCTTTTTATTTTCATTTTTATGCTTTTGAGCGCGTCTCTGAACGCTTATTCGGCAACGATCGGCCCCGATAAAATGACCTCTAATGTAAGCGAACAAGATGGGGCGGTTGCTATAGATTTACAAGCGTCGACAGCAGTTTCAAGAGATACTGAAATCTTTTTTACAATTAGTGGATCTTCCGATAACAACGACCATGACCTGACCAGTGGATCAATTTGGATGCTTACTGGTGCAAATAGCGTATCAATCCCATTGAATATCCTCGATGATAACATTTATGAGGGTAATGAGACTCTTATTCTTACAATAACTAGTGTTAGTTTAGGCACTGTAACGGCGTCAAACACCCATACTATGACTATTGCAGATGATGAGTCCGTCCCAAGATTGAGTCTTGTTCCCTTGGATAATGCTGAATCCTCAGGCGTGACGAATATGCAGGTAATCACGGATATAAGTTCCGCTTACGATATAACTTTTAATTACTCTATGACTGACGGAACGGCCTTAGCTGGCACTCATTATACGTCTTCAACAGGCTCGAATACTATTCAAGCAGGAGACTTAGATACAACTATATCCATTCCTGTAACCGATGACAGTAATGACAACTCAAACAGAACATTTACCTTTAATATTAGTGGCGCCACTCTTAGTAACGGAACCTCTGCTATCATATCTGAATCTAACGATACTGCCACAATAATTGATGATGACCTCGATATATCGATTAACGATGTTACTGTGAATGAGAGTGCTGGTACCGCAACGTTGACGGTGACCGCTGCGAATGGCCCCTCATTAAGCTCTTACGTTGAAGTTGACTTTATTACTTCAAACGGAACTGCTACTTCCAGTACTGATTATACGCAGAATTCTGGAACAATACGGATAACATCAGGCGATGCAGGGCCTATTTATTTTAATAGTGATGAGACTAGCACAATAACAATCACAATTGCCGATGACAGTGTATATGAAGGTTCAGAGCAATTCGATCTGACTTTGTCAAATATACAAAATGCGTCTGGTTCGTTCTCTGACAGTTCAGGACGCATAATTATAATTGACAATGACTTGATGCCAACGGTTGACTTTAATGTAACGAATTCGAGTGGAGCGGAGTCTGTATCGAGCGCTGCATTGCAGGTGGATTTATCTGCTCAATCTGCTAGTGTTGTGACTGTTGATTATACAGTTACTGGCACGGCGACAGGCGGTGGCACAGACTATACATTAGCTAATGGTACGCTAACCATTCCTGCGAATACGAGTTCAGCTAACATTACCATTGGCTCTATTGTTGATGATACACTTGTTGAAGGCAGTGAGACCGTTATTGTTACATTGTCTAATCCGTCAGGAGCAACCCTAGGGACAGACTCTGTTCATACTTACTCCATTACTGATAATGATTCGGCTACGGTTGACTTTAATGTAACGAGTTCGAGTGGAGCGGAGTCTGTATCGAGCGCTGCATTGCAGGTGGATTTATCTGCTCAATCTGCTAGTGCTGTGACTGTTGATTATGCAGTTACTGGCACGGCGACAGGCGGTGGCACAGACTATACATTAGCTAATGGTACGCTAACCATTCCTGCGAATACGAGTTCAGCTAACATTACCATTGGCTCTATTGTTGATGATACACTTGTTGAAGGCAGTGAGACCGTTATTGTTACATTGTCTAATCCGTCAGGAGCAACCCTGGGGACAGACACTATTCATACTTACACCATTACTGATAATGATGCGGCCCCAACAGTTTCAATAAGTGGAACCGCAAGTCTTTCGGAAGCAGTCGGAAGTCAATCATTCAGTGTTAGTTTGAACGCTCCAGCTACAACAATTTATACAATAGATTACAATACATCAGATAATACAGCTACATCACCTGATGATTATTCTAGTAATTCTGGTACCTTATCATTTGCCATTGGCGAGATAACAAAAACTATCACTGTAAATATTGTTGATGACGATACTCAAGAAGGTACTGAAATATTCTTCGTCCAACTTCTAAATCCGACTGGTGGTGTGTCTCTTGGGGTATCAAGTCTCACTGTAATGATTTCTGATAATGATAACGGCGTTAGCAATGCAGAGTTGGATGCTGCAGAAAAGTTTGTAACATCTATTTCAGACAAATTGGCAGAAGAAAAAGGGGGTGACTTGATAGAGGCTTCCCATCGGTTAATACGTGCTAGTTTAGATAATTTGATTTTGAGGTCTAACATATCCGCAAGTGCTGCAAGTGAACAAAATACAGCAAATGGCTTTTTGAAAGAACTGACCCGGGAAGAAAGACGCAGAAACTTTTTTGAAATATCTTCAATGCAGACTGAAAAAACTGAAAGCAATCTCTTGCGTAAAGCGGCAGGTGGAATAAAGAATGTTGTGATTGATGCAGATGATTTTGGTCATAATTTAAATTTTGATTATGACCACATAATGCCACTTATCAAAACGGACAAAAGACTCATAAGCAAATTTTCAATTCAGTCATCTAAACAAAAAGATGGCCCTACGGCACGTCGTCTAATTGCAAGCGCTGCTATTGAAAAGGATGTGGATGATAAAGCAAGTGTGTTGGGACGTTTCGTCCATGTAACAAATGAAAAAGCAGATTTTAATACTAGTTATTTAGGTGAGAAAAAAAGTAACAGTGTTAATTTAGGAATATACAAGGTTTATAGCCCTGATGTAAATGCTCTGAAATCCATGTACATTTCCGCGGGTCTTGCAGATACTGACTTGCAGTTGAAGAAGAATGGCATGCTGATGGAAAGTAGCTATCTTAGCTACTTGTTTCAGGGAGGGATAGCTGCTGGCAAAGTTTATAAAAACAAAAGCTTTAACAGCATTTTAGAGTTTAGCTTAGATGTTCTCTATGACTATCAAACAGGTCATCAATTAGACATTACGTCGGGTATTTCAAAGTTCAGCAGAGTTATGGATGGAAAAGAAAGATTTGAGTTTATTGGTCGTTTTGAGCCCAAATTAAATTATAAAATTGAGAGTGAAAGTAGAAGGGTGACGGTTCTCCAGTTTATCCCACTGCTAAAATGTGGAGTTGGCTCTATGGATCCTGACTGCGGCGGTGGTTTTGGAGCAAAAATATCTACTTCGCTAGGCCAAAGAGATGACCATTTCTCTATTGGGCTTAGGTATGAAAATTATAGAGATACTGATTTTTGGGAATATACTATGAATAGTAATCAGAGTATTTATAAACGCGAAAACTTGCGTTTAATTACTAATCTTAAAATTGAGGAAAGATTGTTTGAGGCTTTTAAAAGAACAAGCCCCTATTCAATAAATTCAGAAATAAGAATGAAATTTTAAATAAGATAATCCTCTTTAAAAAATTTAAATCTGGACATCCTGCAGGAAAATCAGGGTGATTAAATTCAGTTCTTAATAAAATTTTTATGAAAAATAAGAGTGCTTGGTAATGTGCTTGCCTTCACATTTTAAAATTTTGAGGAATTAATTTTCTTTACCCAATTAACGTTAAAATATTTTGCTTAGCATTGTTGGCTTGAGCTAAAACTGACTGAGCACTTTGCATCAGAATCTGCTGAGTTGCCATCACTTGTGTTTCGGCAGCAAAATCTGCATCGATAATGCGCCCTCTGGATTTTAAAGCATTTTCAAGATTTACATAAGTGAGCTCTAAACTAGAACTTAACCTGTTTTGAATTGAGCCAATGTAAGCTTGAAACTCATTAACTTGACTAAGAGCTTTGTCTAGAACCATTACTGCCTCTTGAGCTTTGCTGGCTGTGGAGATGCTAATATCATTCAAGTGGAGAGTATTATCAACAAGGTTATCAGTAATATTTAGTGATATTTGATTGGTGAATATACCTGAGTCAGTTGAGTAGTTAATGTTGAACTCATAAGTTTCTTTTCTCTCAAAATCAGCATTTTCTATTAATTTAACCAATCCTTTTTGGTCTATAGTCAAATGCTCACTATCTATTCCAGATAGGCTAAATTCACCTGAGGGATTTTGGGTGGCATAGTTTTTTAACTCATCACTAATTATAGCTGGGTCATCATAGACATTAAAAGAGAGTTTTTTTGCTTCTGTAGCAGTAAGCTGATTTCTTACAGAGCGCATCACGGAGCTATCTTGTAGTCCATTTGTTTCTCTAAATATATTGGTGACTTGACCATTTTGGGCAGGAGCTGTAGCGCTTGACTCATTAAGGCATGGTGGCGGAGGTGCTTCAGTTACAACAAATTCAATTGATGTGGTTACTGAACCCCCTAATGCGGCGTATGTGACATCTGCCGTATAGGTTCCACTTACTGCCCCTTTGTTAATTATAAAATCATTTCCACTAAATTGAATATCAGATGCTTGGCCTGCAGGTGGAGCAGTTATATTGCTTACTGATAGCGTGCCGCCAGGAACCATGCCAGCCATCATATTGATCATGGTAAATCTAGTTGGCGGTGTATCAATGACGCTTATATTTAAATCATCAAATCCCATCTGAATATTGTTGAAGCTTGTTTTAGAGCTTGCAGGAAAAGTATCCGAGCCAAATAATGTTATTTGTGGAGCCATGCCAGGGTCAGCAAACATTTGGAAGTCATAAGTAAAAGTTTCTCCACCGACAGAATATATAAGTGTCGCGTCATAGTCTCCCTGTGGGACTCCGTCATTAACGCCAGGTCCGCCAACAGTTAATACGTTCCCTGGTTCTATCGAAATATTGTGTATAGCTGGGTCATAAGTGAACGGGCCATTATAAGAGATATTTTGTAGAGAAAATGTTCCTCCACTGCCGTTGCGAGTAACAAAGTCTTGAAAAAAAGCTCCAAAACCAAACGTGGTATAATCGTTCCCAGCACCGTCTAAATCAACAGTGGCTCTCACAGGATTAAATCCTATGTCCTCTACAATTGCAGTCAAGGCTATGTTCGAACCAGTTATAAACTCATCAGTTGCTGCATTGTGAACGCCGATTGAACTAGCAGGAGATGTAGGCGTAACAGTCAGAGACACTGTCTCAAGAAAACTATCTCCCGATAGAGTTTCATATTTCACATCAAACTCGTAAATATTATCTCTGTCAGCATCTTGAGGATTGTTATAGGACAAGTTGCCAGTAATAGTACCGTCTTGCGTTATAGAAAATATTGAACTGTCTGTTCCCTCTAGCGAGAAAGTCCCGGCAGAGAAGAGGTCAGTATAATTTTGCAGTGCCTGACTTAGAACATTATTTCCAGACCCGGGAGGGTTAGCAATCGCTCTTGTTGTGACAGTCAAAGCCTCATCGCTAGTAATTTGTGACGATGCAGTCCTAATTATCGAGGTTTTTGGTATCGCAGATTTAACATTTAGTTCAATCTCTTCAGTTTTGGTTTCACCATTATTATTTGTGTAAGCTACCGAAAAAACCTTAGTATTCGAAGGAATATTTTTATCTTGGAAAGTGATTATTGTATTAGACTGGATGCTTCCAGAACTATCAACTGTGAAATCACCTGAGTCAGGACCAGATAAACTATAAATCCCACTTGTAGATGAGCTTACAAAGTTTTGAAAATCTGTACTAAGCGTATTTGTGTCTATTTTTATTGTTTCTGCTTCAAATGCATCAATTTTCGTTAAATTTTGATAATCATCTGTTGGAGCTAATTGGCTTAATTCGCTCTTTTTTGCTGAAACAACTTTGCCGCCCAAACTATCGGTATTCAACCTATGCAAATCTACTTGCATAGTTTCGTCGTTTAGGTTGCCTGTGCGCAAAGTTTGTAAGTATGTACCGTCTAGCAAGTTTACACTATTGAAGGCTGTATGTTCTGCAATTTGATCAATTTGTTTTATTAGCGCGTTTTTTTCTTGCTCTGCATTCATTCGGTCTTGGTCGGTATATACGCCATTGTGGTTTTGAATAGCTAGTTCGCGCAAACGAATTATTATATCTGTGATTTGTTGTGAGGAACTATCTGCAACTTGGCTCAGTGACAAACCATCTGATGTGTTCTTTAAAACTGAATTGAGCCCTCTAATTTGGCTTTTCATCTTGCTACTGACAGCCATTCCTGCAGCATCATCTGCAGCGGAGTTAACACGGCTACCACTCGATAGCCGTGTCATAGACACTTGCTGCTTGGTTTCAGCATAATTCGAATGCATTCGTGCCAAATTTGCAGCAAAATTTGTTGATACAGACAACATGTATCCGACTTATCTCAATCAAAATAAGTCATAACCCAAACAGAAGAACGACTATTATCAAACAAAATTAAACAATTAAATTAATTATCTTTCTCTAAGACTTTCTATTTGGGTGTCGTTTAACTTCGGAGGTGCAAAATGAAAAATTATGAAATTTCCATAGTTGCCGTCCTGTTTCTCTCCTCTTGTTCTGCCCCTTTCATAGGTGAAAAAGGGTTACATGAGGAAATGAAAGTTCGTGCTGAAACAAGAGAACTTTGCATTCAGCTTAAAGAAAAAATTAACAAAAATTTGAGAGTTTTAGGTTTTGTAGATTTTGATAGTAAACAATATCAAAATATTCTTACCCAAGCCAATTCCTGGTCTGATTTATATTATAAAACCTGTAACGGCGTAACCTTTAACAATTAACACTTATATTTTTCAACAGAAAAACCAGTTGATTTATATCAACTGGTTTTTTCATTAATATATTCTCTTATACCGCAGCGAATACGTCGTAGTTGAGTCAATTTTTTCATAATCCAATGTTAAATCTTGGTTATAAAGATAACTTGGATGGTGATTGCCTAAACCAATTCCTAAACCCATGCCGCAATTCTCATTGGCTTGACTATTATACTTCTCGCAGAAATATTTTGGACGAAGCTTTAATAGATTAAATCCACTTGGCCTAATTAAATTAGTTTTGTTGCCAATTAACATTTTCAACTCTGGAGTAAATGCCAACGAGTAATACTCATCACTTCCAAAATCTATCTGTTGAGTAGTTGACAACCCACCTTGCGAAACATCGAAATACGCATTGTTGAAAACTGACTTTCCTGTGGTGTATGTGAATGTTGGTCTTAATTCACTATCGCCGAACCTATAGATACCTTGAACAGTTGCGCTTAGCGACGAGCTGTTTCTATCGAACTCGCCCTTTACAGTTTTTCCAGATACTGTAGTGTCCAGCTCATTTTTTTCGAATGTTTTTGAATACATAAGGTCAACAACCAGTCCGTCATTGATTTCATATGATGTGTAGAGCCCCACTGAAGCTGACCTTGATAGATTGGTTCCGCTAAGGTCATTGGAAATGCTTGTGTTACCAAATCCAAAGCCCAGTATATAGCCAAACAGATAGTTATCGGAAAGTTTATGACTGAAATTTAATGCAGTCGAAACTGTGCTATTTTTTACGCCATTCTCATTCTTTGAGTGAGAAATAGCCGTTTCCCAAGATGTATTGTTTGACTTGTTTGAACTTAAACTATCGATTGAGAAAATTGCATCCAAGTTTTCTGTTCGTTCAAGTCCATCTTTATTTGTTGATCCAGAAACATTCCATGATGTCCGCCTTAAATTATTGGATGCGATATTTTTGCCTGAAAATGCAAAGTCGATGTAGTCTCTTTTTTCGCTGATATCCGCATTAAGCTTATCAAAACTGATGTAAGATTGCGCATTTGTCTCCATACCGTTAAAGAAAATATCACGATTGCGAACTAAAACCCTGTTCATAAAAGTTGTTTCTGTTCTGAGAGTACTATTTTTTCCAAAGATTAATGCGTCTTTAATCTCTTGTGTTTCTGCGTTGCTCAACAATTGATCATCTTCAACAATAGTAATTGTACTGCTCGCGTTTCCAAGTACCGCATTGGTCGGATTAGATAGGACGATACTAAAAGCTTCATTTCCTTCATAAGTTGCATCATCTACAATTGTGAAACTGACAATCTCAGATAAATCTCCGGGCGCAAAAGTTAATGTTCCATTTGCACCTGTGTAATCTGTTGTATTATCAGCGGTTCCACTGACAAAACTATAGTCAACGCTAATTGTTTGTGTTGAGGGAATAGATAAAGTAACAGCTGCAGAATTTGTTCCTGAATTCTCATTCACAGATAAATTGGCCACTGTTATCGTTGGGGCTCCGTCATCATCTACAATTGTGACGCTTACTTGCCCATCACTAATGGATGCGCCACCAGTAGCATTTGATAGATTAACAGTGAAGTTTTCTGTTCCTTCTTGGTCTGTATCTGCTAATATTGGCACATTTATAGTCTGTTGTACTATTCCAGGATTAAACGTCAGAGTGCCTGAGGTCATGGTATAATCAGAACCAGAAGACGCTGTATTGTCAGTTGTTGCATAGTCAACCGTCACGGTCGAGGTTGATGCATTAGACAGTGAGACTACAATTGGCTGTAGAGCTTGCGTTTCGTCTACTGTTGATGCATCAGCGATACTAATTGTCAGCGAGTCATCATCAGTAATGGTTACTATTGATGAATTGTCACCTATGACTGCGTTAGTAGGGTTTGCTAACAAGATATTAAATGTCTCGTTCGCTTCACTAAGATTATCTGATAATATTGGTACTGCTATGGTAGTAGTGGTCGTATTTGCTGCGAACGTAGCTGTGCCCGAGCTATTTTGATAATCGCTACTTGCAGTAGCGGAGCCATTCTGCGTCGACCAATCAACTGTGACATTGTTTTCGGATGCGCCGCTTAATCTCAAAGTGATTGATTGGTTTGCAGCAATTTCTGATGCTGTAACTACGTCATCTATTGTAATGCTCGGCAAACCATCGTCATCGTTAATTGTTAAAGTTCCACTGCCATCTGCAATAGATGCATTTACTGCAGAAGATAGATTAACAATAATCGTCTCGTTAGGTTCATCAACCGCGTCTTGAATGATGGATATTGGAATTGGCAGTGATGTTATGTTTGGATTGAATGTTAGAGTTCCACTTGTGGCAACATAATCGGTTCCAGAATTAGCTGTTCCGTTAGCCGTTGTATAATTAACGGTTATTACTCTTTCAGATGCGGCACTTAATGTTACTGTGAGTGGCGTGGCTCCAGATGCCTCATTTATTGTAGTATTATCCGAAATCGAAATAGTAGGTGCACTATCATCATCATTTATTGTAACTATTCCAGATGCAGTTCCTAATACGGCGTTTGTCGGAGATGATAGATTTAGAGAAAATGTTTCATTTTCTTCATCGATAGTATCTGGGAGAACTGTGATAGGGATAGTCATACTTGTGACTGTTGGTGCAAAAGTTAAGGTCCCATTATCAAAAGTGTAGTCGTTTCCAGCAATAGCTGTTCCGTCACTTGTTGCATAGTTTACGGTTACCGAAAGAGCTGATGCGCTATTCAAGGTTACCACTACTGCTGCCTGATTGTTTTCGGTCAGGTGGGTCAAGTTCTGAACAGAAAGTGATGGAAGCCCCTCGTCATCTGTGATTGTAACAATTGAAGTGTTATCTGAGATTGATGCGTTTGTGGCATTTGATAAACGTATCTCAAAAGTCTCGTTAGCTTCATCAAGGCTATCATCTAAAATTGGCACATTAATTTGCTTTGTTGTTTCGCCGGCTGCAAAAGTTGCTGTGTTGCTGCTGGAGACATAGTCTCCGGTTGCACCTGCAACAGCTGTAGCGTCTTGTGTTGCCCAATCAACGGTTACAATTTGCGCTGATGGAGCGCTAAGATGAATGCTCACAGGCTGACTAATGGATGCCTCATTGTTGGTGGTTACATCATCTATGGTAATGGAAGGAGCATTGTCATCATCTGTGATTGTAAGTACGCCATTTCCATCTAAGATAGTTGCATTAGTTGGTCCGCTCAAATTAACAGAGATTGTTTCGTTAGGTTCATCCAACGCATCTTGAAGAATGGAAATTGGAATTGTCTGAGAAGTCACGTTTGCATTGAATGTTAAAGTTCCATTAGTGGCAACATAATCGGTTCCAGAATTAGCTGTTCCGTTAGCCGTTGTATAATTAACGGTTATCACTCGTTCAGATGCTGCACTTAATGTTACTGTAAGTGGTGTGGTTCCAGATGCTTCATTAATTGTAGTATTATCCGAAATTGAAATAGTAGGTGCGCTATCATCATCAGTTATAGTCATAGTTGCTTGATTGACGGCAACCACAGCATTTGAAGGGTTAGAAATTTCAAATCTAAATGTCTCATTTTCTTCATCGATAGTATCTGCAGTTATAGGTATAGAAACAGATTTAGTTGTTTCTCCTGGCGCAAACGTGAAAATTCCTGTTGTTGAAGTGTAGTCACTTGCAGCTGCTGCAGATATATCTGCAGTAAAATATGCGACCGTAACTGTTTTTGCAGAGGGTGCACTCAATGTTACTGTTGCTCCGATTGAACCGGTCTCTGCAATTGTTGAATTGTCTTGTGCGGATAAGGTGGGCAGCCCCTCATCATCTGTGATTGTAACGACTGAGCTATTATCTCCAGAGGAGGCGTTGTTAAAGTTTGAGAGACTAACATTGAATGCCTCATTAACCTCATCAAGCTGATCATCTAGAATTGCAATTTGAACGTTTTGGGTTGTGACACCTGGGTTAAAGGTGACAGTACCATTGTCCGCAACATAATCAGCGCCAGCCACAGCAGTACCGTCTGAAGTGGCATAATCAACTGACACAGTTTTTTGAGATGGTGAAGATAATCTGACTACGATATTCTGGTTTACTGCTGCCTCATTAATTGTGGTCAAGTCATCTATAAAGACAGATGGCGGCAAATCATCATCTGTAATAGAAAGAACGCCCATTCCGTCATTAATGGATACATTCGAAGGATTGCTTAGTGAAACAGAGATCGTTTCATTATCTTCATCCTCGGTATCAGCAAGTATGGTAACTGGTATATTCTGAGTTGTAACACCGGGCGCGAAAGTTATTGTTCCGTTAGCTGCAGTATAGTCACTGCCAGCTGTGGCAGTGCCATCGCTAGTGGTGTAGTCAATTGTAATAGTTTTTTCAGAAGCAGCACTTAACGCAAGATTTAGGTTTGTTGCTCCCGCGGTTTCATCTGTAGTTGAATTGTCTGAAATAGAAATGCTTGGCTCATTATCATCATCGGTTATGGTGATACTCCCAGGGGAAGAAGAGGCCACAGCATTTACTACATTTGAGAGTTGTATCTCAAAAGTTTCATTAATTTCATCTACACTGTCACTCATTATAGCGATAGTGATAGTTTTTGAGGTATCGCCTGGAGCGAAAGTTAAGGGGCCTGCAGATGCTGCGTAGTCGCTTCCAGCTGTTGCTGACACATCGGCTGTAGAATAGTTTGCTGTAATATTTAATGATGAAGCGGCACTAAGTGACACTGTAGCTGTTATATTACCTGCAATTTCATCTAATGTTGTGAAGTCTTGCACTGTCATGGTTGGCAATCCCTCATCATCAGTAATTGTTACGATTGAGGTATTATCAGCGATTGTTGCATTGCTTGGATTTGAGAGTTGTATTTCAAATGTCTCATTAATTTCATCAATACTGTCTTGTAAGATTGGTATGGAAATAATTTCTGATATTGAGCCGGGGTTAAAAGTTACTGTTCCGCTATCAGCTGTATAGTCATCACCTGCCCAAGCAGTCACATCACTTGTCGTGTAATCAACAGTTACAGTTTGCTCAGAAGCAGTGTTGAGCCGGACAGTTACTTGTTGCCCAATCCCAACTTCGGATGCTGTTGTTACATCATCTATGGAAATTGCTGGGGCAAGGTCATCATCACTAATCGTCAGTACTGCTGTGCCATCATTAATCACAACTGCAGGAGGATTGCCTGAAGGATTGGATAATGTAACAGTTACAGTTTCATTTGCTTCATCAATTGTATCAGCGAGTATGGCAACTGGTATATTCTGAGTTGTAACACCGGGCGCGAAAGTTATTGTTCCGTTAGCTGCAGTATAGTCACTGCCAGCTGTGGCAGTGCCATCGCTAGTGGTATAATCAATTGTAATAACTTTTTCAGAGGCGGTGCTTAGAGTGGCTACAACATTTGTTGAGGATGCACTTTCATCGACTGTTGAAATGTCAGCAACAGAAATGGTTGGTGCTGGGTCATTATCAGTTATCAACATTGATGCAGTTGCGGTGCCTAATGTTGCATTGTCTGGGTTGCTAAGTGTTACGGAGAAAATCTCATCTTCTTCATCAACCACGTCACCTAAAATTGTTAGGCTTATTGGTTTGCTTGTCTGCCCTGGCGTAAAAGTTAATGTACTAGAGGTTGCGACATAATCATTACCAGCTGTAGCTGTGCCATTGCTAGTTGCATAATCTACTTCAACTGTTAAAGCTGATGCCCCACTAAGATTAACAGTTGCGGTCAATGTGCCATTATCATCAGATGCAGAACTTCCAGTTATACTAAGAGAAGGTGTTGCCTCATCATCAGTAATTGTTACGATTGAGGTATTATCAGCGATTGTTGCATTGCTTGGATTTGAGAGTTGTATTTCAAATGTCTCATTAATTTCATCAATACTGTCTTGTAAGATTGGTATGGAAAT
>Ga0209654_1001336_pt1 | contig 19933 bp, 47 predicted proteins | sample SaaInl1SG_22_DNA_FD_184646 | JGI IMG/M metagenome (GOLD analysis project Ga0209654, IMG submission 184646) | Marine microbial communities from expanding oxygen minimum zones in the Saanich Inlet - ESP_161SG_22_DNA (SPAdes) (version 2) | ecosystem: Environmental > Aquatic > Marine > Intertidal... | reverse complement strand
GTCTTAGCATTCTTCTTTCTCTCTTTGCTCATAGTAATAGTATCAGTACCAAAGTCGTGGTATCTCAATCTCGTTGTGTTGTAAGGTATCCACTCCTCTAGAGACTTAAGATTGTTGGGTGCAAAGTCTCTGATCGAGTTATGAGCCTGTTCCATTTCAAATAGAGAAGCTGGAGTTGCAATTGCTTGTCTTACTTGTTCCTCGAACTTTTCCGGTCTGAAGCCTCGTTCTGCCAGGTGGTTAATCTGTTGGAAGAGATGTTCCATATGGCGGGTGTCAAAAGACTGGACCTTCAGATTCTCCTGGAAAGATTTACCAATCATGCCGTTTGCACAGACAAGTCGATGTAAGAAAGGAGAGATCTGAAAGCCGTCCTCTGGGTTGTTGGAGAATGTAACTCCTCCAAAGAAGTCTTCGTCGTTGAGACCCTTAATGCCCCAGTGGTTCTTGGGAGATGATGTATTGATGGTGATGGCACCATCTGACCGAGAAGTGAAGTCGTTCACCTCCAGGTTGTACTTGTCAATGAGTTGTTCTGCAGTCTTCATGAATGCGGAGTTGGAGATGATGTCCTTGGGATCTTTATTCACCCCAACAATCTTCTTGTCTGCTGGAGAAAGCACGAGGGATACTGAATGCTTCCCTTGGGCTGCTGTGGCAGACTTGAGTCTGTTGACTAGTTTCTGTCTGGCTTTAGTACCAAACTTGTCGGTGAAAGACTTATCAAATCCTACTGGTAGACCCACGATCTTACCGAGTTGCTTGAAGGCATCTGATGTCATAGGCACCATGTGACCGTTTACTCGAAGTAGTTCATCGGTGACTACATCTATGTCCTGCATGGACATCTCTTTCCTGATGGGTTGGAAATCTATGGACTGTTTTTTCTTGCGAGAGAATTCCTCTGCTGATATGGTGTTGAATTTAGGCATATGTTTTATTGTTTGAGTTTACTAAAATGATCCTCTATAACTTGAAAGTGGTTGGGGACAAAGTCGAACTCGTCCTGAAGTGATTTACCTTTAATCATCATGGCGAGTACGTGCTCCATCTTCTCTATGTCATCCCATAAGGCTTGACCTCCTTGGACTTCCATATTTCCGACAGTTGTCTCGATGCGTTCTTTAAGTGTCATAATTATATGTTGTTTGATGTAACTGTAAATATAGCTTTTTAATACGAACTGAAAAAATGAAAAGGAGGGCGGCGGGTCGGGTTCAACTGGTATAAAACCTCCCCCGCCGGGAATCTCCTGGCACCTTTGTTATGCAAATGGGTTCTCCTCTTGACTTAAGTTTACATTGAGCTGGCCCGTGCCTAGAAGCTTATCAAATGCATCATCCTCTGATTCTATTTGCTTGCGCTCCTCTTCGTAAGTTTCACGGGCTCCCTCGTCGATGGAGAATCGCTTCTGGTCGTATTTCACATTCTCGGTTTCCTTTAAAGAAAAGTACATCTTACGATTGACCGGTCCACGACGGTTTTTGGTGAACATCACATATGAAGTGCCGGACACCTCATCCTCGTATCTGATCTCCATCATGCCGGTGGTGTTGTGCTTGAGTTTATTAGACCCGACAAAAACTCCACCCTTTGTGACCTGCTGGATGGCAAGAAAAGTGGTGTGCTTTTTTGTCTCGTTGTTGGCTAGATTGTTGCGGATCATTTGGTCTATTAACCACTTCTCCGAGCCAGAGGTGGTCATTCGGTTGACCTCCTTCACGGCTTCTTGTACCTCAACAAATGAATCGATGAGTACCACATCATAACCGGTGGACAGTGCTTCTTCTACCACGAGCTTTGGGTTGTCGTCAATGTATTCCCCTAGGAAGAGAATATCGATATCACCAAACTTCGGGTAGCGTTGCACGTATTTATAAAGATCAATCCTTGTCATCTCCGCCGAGATGAATAGGCATTTGTATCCGGCTTTGATGAGGTCTGAAATAATATCTAGGGTTACGGTTGATTTACCGACACCAGGATCACCCACCACCATATAGTTGGTGGCTTTGGGTAATCCACCCTCGAGAGTAAAGAGCTGATCGATGGCACGACCAGTGGGCATCGGAACGAAGAGTTCGGGGTCGAACTTCTGATCTTTCATCTGCACCAATTCTAACTCTCGAGAGCGATCGGGAATCTGTGGGGTAACTCCTTCTGCAGGTAGTCCTGCTTCAATTCTTTTTTGACGAGCTTTTGCTCGCACCGCTGCTGCGATCTTCTCCCTTGTCTCCTCAGACATGGGCTTTCTAATACCAGTTGATTTTTGTCTTGCCATTTTGTTCTATTTAATTGAATTACAAACTTAAGGTCTTTCCCCGGGGATAAAAAATGAAGCGGGGGAAAAGAAGTTAGGCTAGGCCCAACTTCTTCTTTTTAGCTTCTGACTTAGTGCCGTAGGTGTAGGCGTAGCAGTCATCCCCTAAACCACGATCGATGGATTGTGGATTTGTTAAGGGAAGTGCACACCGGCAGCATTTTCCTTCGTGAAGAAGGTTAACACCCTTTTGGCGTAGTGCCATTGGGTTGGTGTAAGCTCCTGCGATGAATCGCATCATCTTACCAAGTTGGCTGTTGGCGTCCACGTCTTTACCAAGACGGAATTTGTTCTCGTCCTGGAAGAAGTAACCTCCGAGGAGCATGCCTTGCTCCTTATCGCCCAGAAGGGAGATTGAGATGGTGAACTTGGGTAGCTTCTCGAGCTTACCCTCCTCATTGCGCTTCTTCCATTGCTTCACCTTGATGGTGACGTGGTTGTCGGTCTCAGGGTTGTGGAAGGTGAGTACCGCACGACCTGCGGTGAAGAGCTGAGGAAAAGTGAGTGGGTTTACGTTTGATCTGATCATGATGGTGTTTGTTTGATTACATAGCTAATATAGGCATAACCCCCGAGGATAAAAAATGAATCGGGGTTAATTCTAAACTTTTTTGAATCCCCTTAAAACAACGATCGCTCCGATAGGGTTCTTCGTGGTAGGCCCTTCTTTTTTTTAAAAGCGCAGGTTGGAGTCTAGTCTTCCGGATGGTTTGTCCAGGCCCTTTCCCTTTTTGGGAACATTATAAAAGTAAGGTTTATCCTCGGGGAGAAAAAAAGAAACCTGGGAAAAATCCCAGGTTTCATAATCAAACAATTCCCTAAAAGGGCGGATCCTGTAGGTAATCAGAGGTGTATTCTATGAGTTGTTCCTGTTGGAAGTCCAACTCACTTGTAATCATACCTTCCACTTGAAGGAGATAAGCTTCCTTTGCTTCTGATTCAGAAACCCCGAGTTCTTTTGCTAACTCTAGTACCTCATCCGGGATGGGTACCTGAAATGATAGTTCAACGTATTCCATTATTCAATTGTTTTTCCAAGCCCTCTATTCATCAATGGACTTCACGTAGGCCAGCTAGTTGTTTTATTTTTTTAAGAAACTCACTTGCCTTAAGTCCACCATACTGTTGTAATCTTTGTTGCACTAAATCATAGTTTGATATTACTGCTGATTCATTACCTCTTTTAAGTGCATTCTTAATTCCAGTAATTCCGTCTTTTACATCTTTCAAATTTTGACCACTAAGACCGGTTTCTTTATAATTAAATCTAGCTTCGGTAACTACTGATTTATTTATAACCAATTCATATTCTCTAACCTTATATTCCATTATCCAATTGTTTTTCCAAGTCCTCTAATTAAAACAAAATCTTTCAGATCTTCCGCTTCTTTGGTGAACTCCACCTCAGGTCGTGCTTTGGTTAGAGATTCCTCAATGAACTTCATGTAGGCCAGAGTGATATCATCTTGGGCATTACTTAACCACATTCGGAGTTTATGGACATCATTTTTTATGACCTTTCGGGGTTCCTCCAGTTTTAGGTAGCAGAAGAATTCCCCCGATTCCGGATCCATAGTTACAGCATCCACTGTGGAAAGTGAAAGAACATTCTGCAGGAAGTCGGCCATCTCATGACCATCCATTCCACCATTAGCATACCTCGGTACCATTCGTCGGGCTATCTGGTAGACCTGGTTAGTAACTCCAATCGAAATGAAGTCCTTAAATACTGTTGCGTGTAGCATATCCTGTTGTTTATTGATTACAGAGCTAATATAGGTTTAACCCTCGGGGTAAAAAAATGAAGGGCCGGATAAAATCCAGCCCCTCGCAATCAATCAAACAAACCAATATCTTATTCTATCATCATCTTAACCCCCAATGATTTTATCTTGTCTGCAGAGGATTTCTTTAGGGACTTTAACTTGTTATTCCCTCCGACTGTTCCTATGACAGTTGGTCCTTGTAGGGAGAATAGGTAGTCCTTTCCCTCCATGATTCCATCCTCCTGCAGAATGGACCTAGTTATTTCTAGCGATTCGTATTTTCTATACATTTGATATTGATCTTTTAATTTGTGATGCGTATGCCCAGTGACCGTTGTCCAGATCGACCGTGACGTTTCGGTCTCTAACTTTCGACCATTCCACCTCATCAACTGGATCTCCGTATTTTCCGCCGTTGGTTATTTCAATTCCTTCTACGACTGCCTTCTTGAGTGGGTCCATTCCGAACCCACCTCTCCATAGGACTGTGTCCCCTACTTTTAATTTGCTCATAATGATTGTTATTTGATTACTTAGCTAATATAGGCAAATGGGTCGTAGTGAAAAAATGAAATCCCATTTTATTCAGCATCAACAGTTTCCTGAATAATCTCAGCTCCATAGACATCACCATAAGAACCAAAACCAAATTCTGTTCCGGGGGTAGTCTTTAATAGGTAAACTTGGGTGTATAAATCTTTTTCTGATTCCTCCATAAAATTTTTCTCTGCAGTATCCAAATCTACGTGGATATTGTAGGAATCTCCGTCTTCGGTCATCATGATGACCACATAAAGTGCATTGCTCATATTGTTCATGGTTTTTGTTATACCCTAATTATAATGGGAATTCCCGTAGTTAAAAAATGGAAACCGAGTTATTCTTTCTCTACATAAATTTCTGAATTTTTTTCCCGATACATTATTTCATCAAAAGCATCCTCGTTTATTCCTTGCTCATTTACACAATATCCATTCTCTTGCATCCTATTGGCTTCTTCCTCCTCAACTCCATATTCTTGAACATATGCACTAAGCCCTTTTGTGTATAATTCATCAAATACTTCCTCGTAAAAGTCCTCATACTTTGGGTTGGATTTTGCAATCTTTACTAGATTATCCACTTCCATCACCCCACCAATGTAATCATCATCATCGTATTCGTCGATCTCGATCTCGAAAATTCCCAATTGAATTTGTTCCATCACGTTTTCCTCAAGGTCTGAAGTTGTTGGAACCATTACAACAATCGATCTTTCAGGCTGAGACCAATGTCCTGCAAAGTCATCTCCATTGGGAATCACACCAGGAAAAGTGATAGTAGCTTTTATTCCTCTGTATCCAAGATCAAACAAACCTTGAACCGTTTTTTCTACCTCTTCACTTGAAAACTTAATTGCTTCTTTCATTTTATAATATTTAATTGGTTGGTATTCTAAAAGTAAGCATTAACCTCGAGGAGAAAAAATGAAAACACTAAAAAGCCCGAACGAATTCGGGCTTAGTGTCTTTAGTATCCTTAGCTGTATATGAACAAGTCAATGACAAGAGGGAGATCAGGTTTAACCCCGGAGGGCAGGATACTCTTCAATCCCCAAGACATCGGAGATCTTTATTATCTCCCCTACAAAACAGATCCTGCTAAGGATCCGGGCTACCCCATAGGAGGATCAAGGGGTAACCTCACACAAACCTTGAGAGACAAGGTAGTCTTGTAATAGATCCATCTTCTTCTCAGTACCTGAATTAACCACATGTGGTTGGTAAAGGAATTCTTTGATGACATCTGTTGGTACACCATGTACATCAATGTAAGGGTATTGTCTTGCAAATTCCAAAATGAACTGTCTGATAACCTCTCCCTGGTTATAACCATTTTGGTCGTAGAAAATTTCTTCTTTTGTATCCATGTTGTTTGATTTGAAGCTAATATAAGATAAAGGATCGTCAATAAAAAATGAGAACCCACGCACGAGCGGGAGTATCTTACTCACATACTATGCTACTCGTCGTCACCCAATTCTCTTATTGCTACCCCACCCCAGAGTAGAGCTTTCTGGTGTGCGTCTTCCATAGAGGTTGCAAGGACTATAAAGTATTCACCGTGTTCCTTGCACAAATATCTTTTGTGACCCTTCATTGCTAATTCATTGAAATTCTATCAAAAAGATCTGCTGCAGCATCCAAATCTTCCGTGGAGATTTCATCGACCTCATAGGAATCCAGAACTTCAAACTGATCCTTCTCGGGGATAATCGCTAGAGTTCTACCATTATCCCATTTAACATGTAGTTGGTTGAGGTCATCCACGAATTGAACCACCCCGCATTGACCCGGTTGGATCGGATCCACATCCTCCATGGAAATCATCCGAACTCTTTTACCTTTTAAATATTTCATTGTTTGATTATTTAACTACAATATACTAAACCCCAACGCACAAAAAAAATGGATTCACTAAGCGAATCCATAGGTGTAATCAAACAACAACACGGGAGGGGGCTTAGTCCCCTGATTATGACACCCGGTTATTTTTGGTCCCCTTCTAGTTTTTCAATAGCATTCTTTAGATGCATTGCATAGAAGGGTCTGTCGAAGTCTTCCGACTTCCAGTAAACTTTTATAGACCTCATCACATAATCAAGTGACCACATGATGTCATCCTTTTCTTCTTTGGTTAGTGCTTTTTTCTCTCCAGCCATTTGATGTACATTTTAGCAGCGATTGCTCTTCGCTGAGGTTTAAACTTGTATCTTGACATTAGCATTGCTTCTGCAAGACGAACGAATTGATCTCTGTCTCCCATCTCGGGCATGTCAAGGAGATCCTTTTTTTGTTGTGTTATATAAATAGCCATAATAGTTAATAGTAATCAGCGTCAAACTCACATTGGCCTTTTTCTTCCACGCAGGCCTTAATCTTTTCACCAAGTCCCAATCGGGCATACAACATTAGCATTGCGAGGGTGAGCATCTTTACCTCTTTTTCTTCTCCCTCTATTTCCAAATGCTCTGCTATCTGTTTGTCATTGTAACCCGTACACCCATCAAAAAACTTATCCAGTTTTTCTTTGTTGTCTCCTAATCCCGTAATACACCTGTCTAGGGCATCCTGAATGTCGGGGAGATCTTCTTTGGTGAACAAGTAATGAGACCCAACGACATCACCACTTTCATCGTCAACGATCGGGGATTCATCTCCTCCGAAGTGGGAAGCATCTGTACTGTCCTGGACAGCAAACCAAAACTTCCCTTCAATGTCTCCACTATAATATCTTCCCATTACGCTTCTTCTTTTAATACTGACTGAACTGGTAAAAAGTTGGTTCCACCTCCATAGGTTTGGCAGTATTCCCATTCCCCATCTTTATAGAGGTAAGCGAACTCTCCCCAAGAATCCTCACAGTCTTTTCGGTAAACTGCTGGGGTTTCAGATATGATTGCTACTGCATCTTCCTCTGCACGAGTTTCTCTATAATGCTCGTTGTCTTGCGGATTGTCATTTAAAAATCGAAGATCTCCTCTTTCGATAAGGTTGTTGACCTCAACTGGAGATGTATAATTTTCAACAAGTGTTTTACCTGTGTGTTCTGGGTAACCGTCGTAGTGACAGTAGATTGACTTTACTGATCCATCTTCTTGAAGGATTCCGATTCTTGATCTTGTGCTCATAATTGTTATTGTTATTTGATTACTTAGCTAATATAGGAAATGGGATCGGATAAAAAAACTGAGAACAAGAAAAAAGTGCGAAGAAAAACTCCACGCACTTTTTATGTGTTTTTACAGTGGTTTCTCGTCGAGTTATAGGTTGTCGAGAATGTCCTGTATAATATCGTCTTGATCTATGTAGTCTGTTACATAATCATTATCAACAGATGCTTCTGCTTCTATTTCAACCTCATTGTCTTGGGTAGATGTACTAACTTCTACCTCAACATCATCTAATGCATTATCCTCTGCTGTACCTGCTTCTCTCTCCCAATTAACTGAGTCAAATGCGGATTCTAGTTCTTCTAGTGTATATCTGTCATCATCATCCTCATAGTCCCTTATATTTAGGGAACTAACTTCAGACTCGATTTCACTCCATAAAGAAGATGTATCCCAAGTGCCACTTACTCCACCTTGAAAGAAAGCTTTAACAGTTGCATTACTTCCAAATGACTGGTCAAGGTCAAAATTGAAATCATCACCCGCTTCAAGTGTTAAATACTCTGCAAAGTCTACACCATCCATTGCATCCTTTAGCATTTCTTTGGTGTATGTCTTCTCGTTCATTCCTATGTCTTCTAAATCCCTTAGAAGATCCGAATCGTTTTCCTCGTGGATTTTACTGTCATCAGACTGGTAGAATTCGTGGAATTTTTTAATGTGTCCCATTTGGATGTATTATTTGTTTATATATTCAACAGAACACAAAAAAGGCCAAGAATCTCTCCTTGGCCCGACCTCATAATAATAAATTAACCAAATTTAACCAATGCACTAATGAGTGGCTAATTTTTTTCTATTTAGGATGACTAAGTTCTTGAAATCGGAATCTTCCATATCATCCTTTAATTGCCTTAGAAGAACTTTGAGAAGCATTTGTTTTTCCCATTTCTCTAAAGCATCCTTTGATTCCTTTAGTGCCGAAGACACTTCTAGAATTCTGTTCCATAGGAAAGATTGCTTATTTGACATAACCTTTTAAGTTGGTTTATTCTACAAATATAAGACTTAACCTTGAGGTAAAAAAATTTATTAACATGTTTTGTTTAATAAAATATATTAAACATTAAACAGCAGGACGTGGAGTTTTTAATCCTTACTCTCATAGAATCTGCATTCTTCTAACCATGTTGGGTCGAAGTTACTTGGCCATTCAGCCCAACCATTGCTAATCCCGTGTTGGTGGAACTTTACTCCAGGAACTTTAATTTTACCTGCAGTTATTAGTAGATTTATAGTTTCTGGGTTGAGGTTGCTTATACCCTTAAGTGTTTCCAAAGCTTTACATTGGGAATGTGCAGACCACCCAAGAACCTTCCTATGCTTACAGTTGTAACAATTGGGTTTTTGAAAACCAAGATCTCTTAAATCTTGTGCTAGATTGTTTAGTTCGTCAATTTCCATCTTACTCCTGTACTAGGATAATCTCATTACCAACAACTACTTCTTGACCAATGAGATCGTCGATTGAACATATTCCCCTTTCTCCATTCATCTCATATGTGAATGTGATATCGTCGGTCCAACACTCTGGATCCTGTAGGGTTTGCTTGATTTCTTTGGTTGAAGATTCATATTGCACTTCACCATAGTTATCTATTACTTCTGATACTTGTATAATCCTTTTCATACTCTTCCTGAAATTATAGCGTCAAACCAAAGTGCTGCATACAGGAAAGCGAATAACAATATTACTACTACTAAACTTCCTATTGCTTCCTTTGGATCTTCTTTAAAATGTTTAACTAATTCTTTAAATTCATTTACCATATACTTAATGTATTGATTTCTACTCAAAGATAATAATCATCTACGCTAATAAAAAATGGGAATCTAAAAAAAAGACGATCCGAAGATCGTCTTTTCCTGTGTAAGCGAGTGAGGGATTAACCAATAACCTCGTTCACCAATTTGTCTGTTGTGTAGAAAGTACGGGTTGAACCATCTTTTCTCACACGAACAATTTGCTCACCTGTTGGTGCAGTTGCTTCTAAGAAGTCTAAAATAACTTCTGCACCTGGGCGCATACGTGAAGAGGAGTTTTCCTCAATTGACTTTTTACTGTAGACTTGCAAGTGCTTGTCTGTTTTGACCTTCAAGGTCTTCTTTCCTAATGAAGCCATAGCTTCTGCTTTTGTTGATTTACTCATAAAACGTCCTGTTTTTGGATCTCTAAAAATTGTATTCATCTTTTGAATAACTTTGCTAAATTAAACATAGTTTCCCAGATAAAAAAATCTCCAGTTAAAAATTCTGGAGATTTATGGGAATTAATTAAGTGTATGGATTCCTGCATTCTTTAAAATGTCAGCAAGTTCTTCTTGAACCTCCCTTTCTTGAACCTCCTCTTTTGAAAGCTGAAATGCTACGAAAGCAGCTAAGAGTGATAATAATTCATCGTCGTGTCCCTGTTGTGTAGCAGTAACTGCGAGAAGGGTTGCGTGTGCAATACATTCTAACTGAGGATCATTTGAATCCTTTGCAAAAGAAAGTGTTGCTTGAGCGTTGTGGATAATTGCCTTAATAAGTTGTTCTTTGTCCATGGTGATATTGTTTGATTACTTAGCTAATATAGACAACCTCAGCGCTAAGAAAAAATGGGAACACAAAAAATCCCAGAATTTCTTCTGGGATTTCTACCAAGGGAATTAGGAAATGGCTGGTCCGGTAATTTCTTGACCGGACTTTCTGACTCTTAGGATTGAGTCAAGTGCAAATGTACGAATAATAACTTTATCTTTTAAACCTCCTTGGTCACCTTCTTTTTTCTCAGGTAAACCGATGATGTCTTTCTTTTCAATCTGTTGTCCGTCTAGGTAGTAGGTAGATTTACCTGGCTTAAGAAAAATGCACTCGAGGTATAATTTGTCCTTGTGTTCTACAAAAGGGGTTTCGTTAATTCTCTTTCCCCATTGTCTGGGTCCTGGTACAAATTCCTTATTAGCTATAGCCTCGAATAATTCGATGGTAGTGAGATCGCCAGCGTTCTGAACTTTAAGACGACGGTTAACCATGTTCTTATAACCTTTGGCTGAAGAAAAGATCATTACCTTTGATTTCTCGGTAATCTTGGTGATCTTACCTTGCATCGGGTTTTTTTGACCTCCCTTGAGTTTTACCTCTGTTACAGTATCAAGTCCGATGATCCTTGATCCTTTGAAGTCCTGTAATTGTTGTTGAATTGTCATGCTGTATATTGGTTTGATTACACAGCTAATATAAGGCTTAACCTCGAGAATTAAAAATGTATGAGGATAAAAACTTAGAAACTTCCAAATAGGTATTGATACACCACCTGAGGAATCTGAGTACATGTCATCGGATTTCCTGCAGCATCTGTGCATCGAATCTCGGGGAGTTTGCTAATGTAAGATTTCATATAAGCGGGTGCTTTCTGTAACCTCTTAATGATAGCATCTCTATTATACAGACGATTCTCGTCGTAATAGGATTCGTTGAGTTGTTCGTATGATTTAATATTATCCATTATCCAAAAGTTACTTCTCCCATGACGGTTAATTGGAAGATGACATCCGCATCTCCAGAATCTATTTCATTCTGTGTAAATAGTTGGAAAACCTCTGGGTAATCCTTTGCACATAACTCTAAGCCCCTGCGAAGATTCTTCTGTGAGAGATATCCAAGTACATCATCCTCGTCTTCCACATCGTAGACTGGCATCTTGAAAGCGGGGTTTTTATATACAGCTTCTGAGATCCTTTCTGTCAGTGCAAGATTTCCCTTTGGTGGAAGATCGTCTTCAAAATCTGCAACATCTACGAAGTACCAATAGTTCGATCCACCCTCAAGGGCAGAGACAATTACATTCTCTATCATGTCTTGGGTTACTTCGTATTCGATTTGTATTTTCATATATTTAATTTCTTTATCCCCTCGCGTGCGGAGTATGTTACTCACATAGTATGTTATGGGTGATTAGATTTATATATCCTCACAAAAAACCCGAGATGTTAATCCCGGGTCTATATCTAATGTTACCTAATTACCACCAGGAGTCGTAGTAGACTGTGTATCCTTCTTCGATGGCTTTGAGTGAATCTTTTACAAACTGAAGATCGTCTTCTCTTTCCTCTTCGTTGTCATAGGATTCGCCAAAGAAGAATCCTGAAGTGTGTGGTAGCTCATTATCGATGATACAAGCTGCCAGCTGGTGAAGATCATCTTCGGATATCATAACTGGATCACAGTTAAACTGTTCCCTTTCACCACCTTTGCTTCGGTAAAGACTTTCCATCCAACCATGGAGGTTAGGATGCTTTCTCCAGTAATGTACTTCTGATGTTTCAACATCTTGAATCTCTTCTTGGAAGTCAACCTCTTTGGAAGGTTTGAACTTCATCTTATAAGCGAACATATCTAATCCCATGTCTTGTTGTTTTTAATTACAATTCAAATATAAGGATTGTGTACGCTAAGAAAAAATGTTTAGATGATGAAAGACCTAAAGAAGAAAGGGTCTCCAGTGAGGTTACCTCGAACCACGTTCTTCCTGATCTGTTCCTCCCCTTCCTCCATTGAATCTACAACAGATGGTGGAGATTCTAGATCTTCTGTTAACTTCATAGGAAGAGCCATAGCTCTAGATGATATTAGGGTTTCTCCCCAAATCTCATCTATGGTTTCATTGGGCTGGTTCTCCAGATATGCCTTTATCTTTTCTATGGAGTTTCCTTTTACTATAAAGTTTAATCCTCTTAGAGGTCCAAAATGATGATTAACAAAACTAATTAATGTTCCATCTTCTTCGATAAACGTTTCCTGCGTTGACTGTGTTTCTTTTATCATTTTAGTAGTACTTTTTATTTTTGGACTTCAAAATTAACTACTCCACCCGGTTCAAAAAAATGCTTGCATAAAAAAAGCCGGGAATTATACCCGGCTTTTTAGTTGTACAAATACTGAAGACTTACTTCTTCATCATTTGTTCGTTAGTCTTACGACCTCTAACCATATTGTAAGCAACATTGATTACTCTTTCGTTGGGACAAGATCCTGAAAGAACAGCTGAAACGAATCCATTGGTGAATCCTGTTTTTTCTGATACTTTGCTTACATCTCCACGACGTAATCTTCGGTTGATTTGTGCTAATTTAGCAGATTGAGAAAGACGTCCTTTTTCTACCTTAGTCTCAGCAACTTGCTTAGTCTTGGCTTTCGGGGTCTTTTTCACCTTAGCTGGTTTAGCCGGGGTTTCCTCCGGGGTGAACTCGATAGTGAACTGAGGTTCTTTAGATCTGGACTTTGTGCCAAAAGAGATGGGATCAGCCTTTCCCTTAGGAGTTCTTTTAATCTTACCTTCGATCCCAAGCTGGTGCTTACGATTAAAGATGGATGCACGTGTTCTTCCTAGTGCACGAGAAATAGAGGTGCCATCTGCTCCTCTTTCGATCAAGTCTTTAAGCATTTGATCATCTGCTTCACTCCAACGGAGATTTAAAAAATCTGGTTTTTTCTTCATTTTCCCTGACATACCTTAAATGTATTTTAAATTGTTAATCTATTATTATACAGCTAATATAATAAATATTTCCCATTTAAAAAAAATATTATATGGTCTATTTAAAATATTATATGAAACAAGATATAAATTATATAACTTAGTTCTCTTCTGGTGTCATGGACTCAGCAATAGATTCTAATGTTAATGTCAAACTCTTTAGGTTGCTAACTTCTTCGGTATTGACCTCATCTCCTCTCTTTTGTCTTTCTTCTAATTCTCTTACTAGTGTAAAGAGCCCATCAATTTCATTCTTTAATCCCTTCATCATTTACTCCTTTCTTTTTCAATACATTAAGAAGATTGCTTAGATAAGCTAACACCTCTTCTATGCATAATTGTTCCTGCCTATCCGTTGTAGCTATAATCTGTAGAGAATATTTTTGTATCTTCTCTTTGACCTCTTCTTCTACAAAAGAAATTTCCCTGAGGTCTTCCAATACTGCTTCTTCCCACTCCGGGTGAAAAAATATAACATGTGCTGCGTCCTCTATATTAACTGTTTTCATTTTCATATAATGTCTTTCTTTATTTTATAAATATATTATCCTGTGTCGTTCATTAAAAACGAAAAAGGTGAACCCTTACAGATTCACCCTTTCCAAAACAACAATTGAGATATTTAGAAGTCTCCAGGTGCTACCTGGAAACAGTGTATTCCGTTTCTTCTCCACATGTCTACGACTTTATTTCTATCATCGAATACGCAGAGTATCTTCTTCTTCTCTTCTCCTGGGAATTCCTCATTCAACCACATCTCTTTTAACTCGTCATCTTTCATGAAGAGAAGTGGTGGTTTGTTGGGTCTCATCAAGAGACGATCGAAATCTACATCGTACTCTTTTAGCCAGGTAAGTGTAGCATCTTTAGTTGCATCCGATCTTCCACTGAAGATAATCATTTCGTGGCCTTGTCCTTTTAGAGCTTTGAAAGCCTCAAGAACTGGCCAGTTTGGTGCATCCAATTTTACATTCTGTGGATCGAAAAATTTAGACCAATTGATCTTCTCTCCATCCATTGTTGCGAGAGATCTTCTTTCGCTAATGTCTGCCAACGTACCGTCTAGGTCAAAAATTACTGTTTTTTTATTATCCATTGCTTTTACTTTTCGAAGTACCTCCTGCTCTGAGTGCTAGAATTACCAATGCTGCTCCGAGGAAGGTCTTCATACTATACTCAATCTCAAATCCCATTAAATTTAATCCCCACAGCATCATTGCAGGCCCGATTAAAAAAACCAAGATGAGTGTCAGAGAAATCAGTGCAAAGGCACCTCCAACTCCCAAATACTTAAATAACTTTTTAAATGACTCCATTTACTCTACAAATTTATTTAGAAAATCCGATTTAAAAAAATGCAGAACTACATTTCCCAGAATTTTACTCCTGGTTCTTTTGAAGTCCATGCAACCTCACCGTTGATATCAATTCTAACAATCTCCTCCTTGAAAGCGAGTCCTGAGATGTACTTTTGTGGAGATTTTATCTTATCATAGGTTCTTATTGTACCATCTTTTACATAGATAGTAACCTCATCCCCTCCTGGTTGGGTGCTAAGTGGGTTTGTCCTATATTCGTCCTGAACCCTTATGTGTTTTGCTTGCATAATATATTTTGTCTTTCTAGTTCTCTTTCTGTAAAGTATTTCAACTTTTCCGATGCATAAACCATGGAATTAATATCTCCATCGTCCTTGAACTTATTAAATTTGTACTGCCAATATTCAATCTTGGGCATATAGCCATCTGGATATCTTTCTTTCCTCATAACTTAAGTTGTTTTTGCTCTTCCGAGTCCGTAGATGAATAAAAATCCTAATGCGAACATCAAAGGATGCTGGTCAATTAATGCTAATGCGTATCCTCCTACCGCTTGGAAGAGTAATACAAATACATCGATGATTCCTGGGAACTGACTCAGTACGAACAGGAATAAAAGAATAACGAATAATCTGGTTGCTAACTTAATCATATCTCTTTTTGTTGTTTGATATATCAAATATAGCTAAATTCCACGTTTTGAAAAAATGAAACTTAGAAAATCGACTTCAGCTCTTCAAGATAATGAGCTTCTCTAACCGTGTGTAGATTCTTTGATGAGTTAGTGTTCTTACCACCGAATATAATAAGATCTCCTTCTATTTCTTCCACTTCTTCAATCTCAAAGATTGTTTTGGTTAAGATGTTAACAGCATATCTCTGTTTTTTCCACTTATCAAATTCCTTCATATTATGTCATAAAAAAAGGAGCAGATTCATAAGAATACATACTCCTTTGGGTTGTCGGGGAAACGTATGTATATATCACCCAAGATATCCTAATTCGTTACCCCTATATCTTTTATAAATTTCACTTAGTTTTTTAACAGTTGGATTTACTTCAGATTTAATGAAGACCTCAAGATCTGGGTTTTGCATTGTAAAGTCACCAACATTATGACCGACCATTAGATCGTGCATCATTCGATTCTTCCAGTTTTTGATACCTTCTTTTCTAATCTCTCTGGATAGGGTACGTGACAGTTTGCCACCTCTTCTGTAGGTGTACCACCAAACAATGAGTCTTCTTTTCATTATTGGTTTGGATTGGTTGGCTTATTGGTTACCATTCTGATGAGGTGAAGTCGGATTGCATCCTTATCCTCCTCCTTGATATTAGACTCGTTGAGGTCTCTTGTAACCTCTTGCATTTTGAGATAGACGTTTCTAGCAACATTTGTAACCACTTGGCTATACTGTGCTTTCAATTCCCTAGTTCTTTGGTCTTCCATTGTTTTTTAATTTATTAAAGAATTCTGATAATTCTTTGGTGCTCATATCAGATAGTATAACAGAGTTTGGGTTTAATCCCTTGCAAACACACCTCCAACAGGTAACCGCTACAGTTGTTTCGTCTACGTTGGGTACATCCCTATTGCAATTTTTACATGCTAATGTTTTAATCCCACCTTGTCTGCTACTGAATTTTGCTTTTTTCATATTTCTCTATAATCAAAAAGAGGTAAAGTGTTATGACTGAAGTTTTTTTCGAGAATGTCTTTTATTAATATACACTTCTCATACTCTTCCTCTTCTATAAATAGGCCGAGCATTCTACGAAGTGCAAGATTTGCCTGCTCTTTATCCTTTTCGGTATTAACCTTTAAGCCCTCTTCCTTCAATAGGGAGTAAGCCTCGTTACACCAACCAATAAGAGTAGATTGTATTACCTCTGCGGTGGGTTCTTCTTCGTGTCCTAAATATTCTCTGTCCATAGTTAATCTCAAGATTAAATTTTTGGTACGTTTTAAAAAAAAGAAGTTAAGATTCTTCCTCCTGAGTTAGTAATACAAGAGTCTTGCACAATCCAGATTCCTTTAATTCTCTATACAGAGATCTACCGTGAGATAGAACATCAAATTCACAGAAAAACTCATTCTTCAAATCCCTTTGCCTTTCCCTGATAGGAGTAGCTCTATGGAATGAGATTTTTCTTTTTATCTCGTAATAGTTCTTCTTGTCATCCGTTGTGCAATTGAACTTAACTATCATAACTATTCTAGAATAAAGTGGTAGAGGTTGTTTCGTCGTTACCTCTGACAAATGGTGAATGGGCTTTAACCCTTAGATCATGAAGGTATCCTTTGAAAAGAATTCTTTCCCTAGAATCCATTCCATTATAGAATTCTTCAAAATTTCCTGCTGACTGTTCGAAGTCTTTGATTAGTTGTTCCAAAGGCCTTGGTGTAGTAAATAAAAACATATATTATAGTTTAGAAAATGTGTTCTGTTTCATTAAACGATTTCTCCCTCTAGGTTGAATTCATAATCTCCAGCAATTAAAATATCTGCTACTGCTTCATCCTCCTGAAGTTCTTCGTAGTATTTGTATAATCTTTGGTAGAGTTCTCTGGATTCATCTCTTGCCCAGTCTGTAACCATTGATTCCATTTCATCCTGAAATTTATCCCAGTCTCTATCATCGTCTTCAACATCTAACTCCTCAATTTCTACGGATGCCGCGATAGTATTTTCGTGGTGGTAACGACTTGAGATCCTTTCTATGTTAATGTAGAGATCCTCGGGTTTTAATTTTTCCCTGGTATCGTAGCCTATGTTTCTTAGATCCCCCATGAGTTGTCTGAGATCATCATCCTCCTTAGAGGTGTCTTCGTCATCTCCCATATCTAAAAATTCTGTAGAAGATTTAATGTCGAGTGCATTCATTAAGAACTTTTCCTCGTCATCTACTCTTGCGGTAAAGGATGCTCCATCTCCTTGGGAATAAAAACCTGAATATTCAACGATAACATCTTCTAGTCCTAGCTCTTTCATATCTTCTTCAAAACCCTCTATGACGGGATCGTGCCAGTCCTGATAGTCCACATTGATGTCCCGGTTTTTCTCTATTGCTTCCTTCTTGGATTCCTCTGGAAGATCCTCAAACGAATAAGTTTTTTCTTCTTCGTTCTCTAGTATGAATTCGTTGAATTTCTTTAGGGACATGTCGAATATTAGTTTTACTATATATCCAACAAAAAAAGAAGGAGATCCTAAGACCTCCTTCTCTGCTGTTTACCAAACCAATAAACCGAGCCAGCTACTCGAAATAAATTTCTTCTACACATTGGGAATGTTCTTCCATTCCCTGAGATTCAAACAAAGACCAAGCTCCGTCTGGATCAGACAAATATACGATAGACAAAACAAAATCAACTATATCTGACCCGAAATTTTTAACAGCTGTTTCTATTTTTTCCTCCTTGCTAAGCATAAAGATAATGTTCTTCTATCTTATTACCAAACCTTTTTTTATACTCGAAATATAAGATGAGATGGGTTTCGTTTTTGATCTCCCCGTGTATGGTGTAGATCAACTGATTTATCACGAAGTCTCTGTATTCTTCTTCACTACCAAAATAAAGTGGATTGTTAGATTCCAAAGAACCGTCTAATCTTTTTTTAACTTCCCTTATTTTGAGTGATAGTCTCATTTCATTTCATTAGTGAGTCAAATATAGCAAACCATTCCGGTAATAAAAAATGAATCCTAACAAAACATGAGTGCTCCAGAACCTGCAGCACTTTGGAAAGCATTCATGAAGTCATCGTAAACAGAAAGAAATTCACTTTCATCCTGCTGCTCGTCGTATCCAAGCTTTATGATATCTTCCAACAGTTCCCATGATTCTTCAGATTCAAGGTTTGCTATAGATTTTTCGTTTTTTAGGTAATAGATAAACTTCCATCTATTAGTTGTGTTGAAGTCCTTGCTTAACTTGTAACATGCTTGTGGACCAAAAACTCCATCACAATCTGAAAATTCTATTAGTTCGTAAAAAGGTTTACCGATGTAAGAATTACTGTTAAGCCAAAATTCCTGTGAGGAGACTCCGTGAATAGCATAGCATAGAGCATCCCTAAATTTGTTGTAATATGAATAAGGACCAACCCTGAATGAGCTTGACTCCCCTTCTGTATTAAACCATCCTGGCTCTATGTCTGGATTTTGGTGGAAGTTATTGTCGATGTGGATTCTTCCGTCTTCATACTCTTGTATGTCAGATTTTTCGACTTTTTCAAATACCATGATATCTAATCCCATAATTAACATTTTTATCTGGGAGTAAATATACTGGAACTATACGCTAAGAAAAAACGTGTTATTAGAATTTAAATAGTAATCTGAACAGACCGTACATGGAAAGAGCAAAACCAACTGTGATTACGGTAATCATCACAAATTCAATAATAGCCATATTGCTTTTCATTTGTTTGTATGTTCTCCCCTGATAATTCATCCTATCCCAGCGAACAGCATCTACAAACTCCTCTGGTGTTTTAGCAACATCCGTAACATGATTCTCAAACTTCTCATAAAGTTCGTTGATGCACTTCTTCTTTTTGCAGACTACAAAAAAACTGTTATCGAGGTTGCTTACTAGCTTCTTGTAAGCTTCTCTCTTTTTACAAACTTGACAGAGTGTTTTATTTTCCATGGTGGTTGTATTTAGTACGCCCGACAGGATTCGAACCTGTGACCGTCTGCTTAGAAGGCAGATGCTCTATCCAGCTGAGCTACGAGCGCAAGTTAAAGGAATTATCTGTACATGATGATATAATCTCCAAAGTAGTTTTCCATTGTCTGTAGTAGATCCTCGTAATTTCCGAGCATCATCTCTTTGTTGATCATCTCACCATCAAGCTTGAGTTGCTTGGCTAGATTCTTAGCAATACCCATTAGAACAAATGCATTACCATCGGGTCCGGTTAGATCGATCTCGATACGTTTTTCTTGTCTTGATTCTTTTGGTAGTATTGCCATGATTCCTTATATATCTGCTAATTTAAATAAAGGTTGTGTTTAAAAAAAAAGTAATTACAAATTTCTGACAACTTCCCTCGCATGTTTATATAGTGTTGGGTTTTCTTTCTTTAACCTCATCCTTACTTTTTCGGTGTACTTGGGTTGATACTTCGAATTACCCCATAGGTGTACAAATCCTATCTTTGATGCACTGCCGAATAAATCATGCTTTTGCATATCCCTTACTGTGATGAGCTCCTTCACGTGAAGATTTGAAGTTTCTGTTATGGTTGTTAAGAGTGACTGTTCCAATGCAACGTTTGGATCTGCAT
>Ga0209654_1001334_pt1 | contig 19937 bp, 16 predicted proteins | sample SaaInl1SG_22_DNA_FD_184646 | JGI IMG/M metagenome (GOLD analysis project Ga0209654, IMG submission 184646) | Marine microbial communities from expanding oxygen minimum zones in the Saanich Inlet - ESP_161SG_22_DNA (SPAdes) (version 2) | ecosystem: Environmental > Aquatic > Marine > Intertidal... | reverse complement strand
AGTGGCGAATACGACCAAGAATTGCCCTCCCGAATTGCCGCGTTGGGCTGGACTGGACACGGAGAGGTCTGCGTCATCGTGGGAACCAGTCCCCGCATGGTCGATGTCGATGCGATTCGGCGTATTGCCCGGCACCACAACACGGATGTTCTCGTCGGAGTTCAGGGCAACCGCCTGGTGGTCGTCGTGGGACGACGAATCACCGAGGACGGCACGGACGACACCTACCCTTTCGCCACTATTGCCGGGGCACTTGATGAATCATTTGGCGCCGGGACATTCGTTGTTGGTCCGGCTGTCCCGGCAGTCGTCGACGCGGTAAAAAGCGCCAAGGCAGCGCTCGCGGGGTTCTCGGTTGCCAAGAGCAGGAGAGAGCCTCCGCGACCCCTGATGGCTGATGATGTGTTCCCCGAGCGCGCCCTGGCGGGAGACCCGCTGGCCCGGCGAGCGTTGATCCAGGGAATCTATGAGCCCTTGAGGGACCATCCCCTCGATCTGCTGGGAACCGTGTGGACCTATTTTGAAACCGGCCACTCGCTCGAAGCCACGGCGCGCGAACTCTTCGTGCACCCCAACACTGTGCGCTATCGACTCAAGAAGGTCATTGAGGTCATCGACTGGGATCCCGGTGTGCCGCGTGATGCCCTGACAATCCACTTGGCGATCGTGCTGGGCGCCATGAGCGAGCCCAATCAGCTTCCCGGGGCCGCTACCGGAGGCACACTGTAGGTTCCCTACAGTTCTTTGTGCCTTCCGTGGGTATGTTCCACTAGCGCCCACCGGACTCCTCGCGAGAGACTAGAGACCATGTTTGTCATTGCTGCCCCGGGACAGGGGTCCCAGAAACCTGGATTTCTCGAGCCGTGGCTGGACTCAGAGCAGGTCCGCCAGGATCTCGAGGGGTGGTCCCAGCTGACCGGAATCGACCTTGTCACCCACGGGACGCGCAGCGACCAGGAAACAATCACCGACACAGCGATCGCCCAACCGTTGATCGTGGCCGCAGGAATCATTACCGGCCGAGCCCTCCTCGCAGCACTGCCGGCGAATGCTCCTCTCGCATGTGCTGGGCACTCCGTCGGAGAGTTCACCGCAGCAGCACTTGCAGGCGTGATCTCTGACGATGACGCACTGCGGCTGGTCGCGATTCGCGGCCGAGCAATGGCGGAAGCTTCTGCACAGGTCCCGACAGGAATGGCGGCAGTGCTCGGTGGTGAGCCCTCGGAACTGGAGAAAGCTCTCGAGACTCAGGGCTTGTTCGCCGCAAATTTCAATGGCGGCGGTCAGACCGTGATTGCGGGAGAACTGGACGCGCTGGCTCTGTTTCGGGAAAATCCACCCGCAGGAACACGCGTCATTCCCCTCCAGGTCGCGGGGGCCTTCCACACGCCCTATATGCGCAGTGCGGTCGAGACACTCGCGGAGGCTGCGTCGTCGCTCACTCCTGCCTCCCCGAGCCACCCTCTGTATACGAACCGAGATGGCTCACGGGTCTCAGCAGACAACGCTGTGTCGAACCTCGTCGACCAGGTCGCCCGACCCGTTCGGTGGGATCTCTGCATGGAATCCTTCGAAGCCGACGGTATTCAGGGCATGATGGAGCTTGCCCCCGCAGGTGCACTCGTGGGATTAGCGAAGCGAGCGTTGAAGGGAGTCCCCACCGTGGCACTCAATTCCCCCGATGACATCCAGGCGGCAGCGGACATGGTGGCCGGAGCATGAGCCCGCTGTCTCAGTCTCACGGGGCGAAATTCACCCGGATTATGTCCCTCGGTGCAGCCCGTGGGGACCTTGTCGTGTCTAACGATGAGATCGCCGGTCCGATTGACTCTTCCGACGAGTGGATCCGTCAGCGCACCGGAATCATCGAGCGCCGTCGCTCCAGCGATGCTGAGCACGCCATTGACTTGGCTGTGCGCGCGTCGAACGAAGCCATCCAATCCGCTGGCATCAGCCCCGACGAGATTGGTGCGGTCATCGTGGCGACCATCAGCAACGTCGTGCAGACGCCCTCTCTTGCGGCGCTCCTTGCCGACCGTGTGGGCGCCACCCCGGCTGCCGCCTATGACATCTCAGCCGCGTGCGCGGGATATACCTATGGAATTGCGCAAGCCGACGCCCTGGTGCGCTCGGGCGCTGCGAAGCATGTCCTGGTTGTGGGTGCAGAAAAGCTCAGTGATTTTGTGAAGCCCACGGACCGGAGCATTTCGTTCCTCCTCGGCGATGGCGCTGGCGCTGCGATTGTCGGTCCTAGCGACACCGTGGGAATTGGCCCCACCCTGTGGGGTTCGGATGGCTCGAAGTGGGATGCCGTGGGAATGGATCGCCCGCTGAAGGAAGCATTTGACGATCCGGAGGGCGAATTCCCCACGCTGCGACAAGATGGCCAAACCGTTTTCCGCTGGGCAGTGTGGGAGATGGCGAAGGTCGCCAAGGAAGCGCTGGAGAAGTCCGGGGTCACTGCGGAGGAACTCACCGCCTTTGTCCCGCATCAAGCGAACATGCGCATTATTGATGAGTTTGCCAAGCAGTTGGGGCTCCCGGAGAGCGTTCTGATCGCGCGCGACATTGAGACCACGGGAAATACGTCAGCTGCCTCCATCCCTCTGGCGATGCACCGCCTGCTGCAGGAACACCCTGAGGCCTCAGGCGGGCTCGCCCTTCAGATCGGTTTTGGTGCCGGCCTCGTCTATGGCGCGCAGGTCGTCACTCTCCCCTAGACCCTGGGGCTAGCTCTAAGATTGGAGCCGGTCCCGAATCACATAAGGAAAAGGAAAATCATGGCTCACACCACTGAGGAAGTTCTTGCCGGCCTTGCCGAGCTCATCAACGACGAGACCGGTATTTCTGCCGACCAGGTGGCTCTCGAGAAGTCGTTCACGGACGATCTCGACATCGACTCAATCTCCATGATGACCATCGTCGTCAACGCCGAAGAGAAGTTCGATGTAAAGATTCCCGACGACGAGGTCAAGAACCTCACCACCGTGGGCGAAGCAGTCGACTTCATTACGAAGGCCCAGGCTTAGGACTCTCCCTTCCCTGAGGGATCCACTATGACCACTGTCGTTGTCACCGGTATTGGTGCCACCACACCGCTGGGCGGGGACATTTCCTCGACCTGGAAAGCGCTGCTTGCCGGGGAATCCGGTGTGTCAACGCTCGAGCAGGACTGGGTGGCCCAGTATGAATTGCCGGTCACCTTCGCGGCTCAGGCGAAGGTGAAGGCGGAGGATGTCCTAGAACGCCAGGAGTTCAAGCGCCTTGATCCCTCGGCGCAGTTTGCGTTGATCTCAGCCCGGGAAGCCTGGGCTGACGCCGGGGCGCCGGATGTTGACCCTGAGCGCATATTGGTCGACTACGCCACCGGCATTGGTGGTTTGTGGACGCTCCTCGATGGGTGGGACACGCTGCGCGAAAAAGGCCCACGACGGGTCCTCCCCATGACGATTCCGATGCTGATGCCCAATGCCGCCGCGGCCGCAGTGAGCATGGCACTCGGCGGCAAGGGAGGTGCTAGAACAGTGGTGTCCGCGTGCGCCTCGGGAACGGAATCCATCGCCAACGCGTATGAGCACCTTCAGCTGGGATTGGCCGATGTCGTAGTGGCTGGGGGAACAGAAGCCGTCATTCACCCTCTGCCTATCGCTGCGTTCGCCGCGATGCAGGCCCTCTCCAAGCGCAATGACGATCCCGCTCGTGCTTCACGCCCGTACGACGTTGATCGCGACGGGTTCGTCCTCGGCGAAGGAGCAGCCACCATCGTGCTCGAAACCAAAGAGCACGCCATGGCCCGCGGGGCGAAGATTTATGCAGAGCTTGCTGGAAGCGGAGTGACGAGTGATTCGTATCACATCACCGCACCCGACCCCGAGGGTCTTGGTGCATCGCGCGCGGTAATGGCTGCGCTCGAGCAGGCTGGCGCCACTCCCGATGACGTCACCCACATCAACGCTCACGCGACCTCCACCCCGGTGGGCGACATTGCGGAATTCCACGCCCTCCAGTCGGTCTTTGGAGACAGGGTTGGCTCCATCCCGGTGTCGGCAACTAAGGCTGCAACCGGTCACCTCCTGGGTGGCACGGGAGCGCTCGAAGCGGTGTTCTCGATTCTCGCGATCCACGAGCGCACAGCTCCCCCCACAATCAACCTTGATAACCAGGATGACCAGATTCCTCTGGATGTCGTGACATCCCCCCGAGACCTCGGGACAGGCCCGCAGCTGGCGATTAGTAACTCGTTCGGCTTTGGTGGGCACAACGCTGTTGTCGCGTTCCGCAGCGTCTAATCCGGGCGTTTGCCTATAAGTAACTGGGAAATGTCTTAGAAACTGACCATTTGGTCAGGACGGCATACTAATCGCCCATAGGCTCACATCCGTGAGTGCTCGCGACCAAATTCTGTCGACCACGCTGGAGCTGATGGCTACCCGTGGGATTGCGGCGACCTCGCTCCAAGACATCGCGGACGCCTGCGAGTGTTCCAAAGCCAATGTGGTGTACCACTTTTCCCACAAAGAAGAGCTGATCGGTGAAGCTCTCGCGCCATCGCTTGCCGCCACCGAAGCGCTCCTTCTTGCCGCAGAACAATCTGGTCTGGGAAGTGAACAGGCGCGGGTTGCGTTCGCCCACGACTTAGTAGACCTGCTACTCACGCACCGTTTGGCCACTCACACCGTGATTACCCATCCGTATTTCGTCGACTCGGTGCCAGCACTCGGCGCAGCGCAGAAGCTCATGGGCCGGATGGCAGACCTCGTGACGCAGTATTCAACCGGCGAAGATGACCGCCTTCGGTTTGGCATCGTCATTTCTGGCGTGACCTACACCCTGGTTTCCGCAAATCTTTTGGGCGTGCAATCGGTTCCTGAAGCGGAGTTGAAGACCGCTTTGACCGAGGTTGTGACCAGCATGGTCATGCACGCTCCGACGCATGTGGGGGCTCCCAGCTAGATGGCAACTCTTCTCTATCGCCTGGGTAAGGCGAGTTACCGCAATGCCACCCGTGTCATCGGGGCGTGGATACTCGCATTCCTCGCCGTTTTGGCCGCAGGAGTGACTATTGGCGGCCAGACTGAAGAGGCGTTCGACATTCCGGGCAGTGAATCCCAAGACGCCTACAACCGCCTCGAAGCCGTGTTCCCAACATTTGCCGGCGCATCAGCCCAAGTGGTTCTCGTCGCACCCGAGGGGCAACGCCTGGATTCTGCACAGAACAAAGCCGTTCTGGAAGACCTGGCCACCGCAATTGAAGCGGGACCCGGCGTGGACAACGCCATGACCCCGTTTGATGAGTTCGCATCGGAATCTCTCAGCGACGATGGCCGCTATGGCTACATCCAGGTCAGATTCGAGATGCCCACCCCCGAAGTGACAGATGAGATGATCGAGAGCCTCATCGCGACGAGATCCCTGGCCGAGAACGAGGGTCTTGTCATCGAGTACGGTGGGTCAATTTTCCAAGACCAAACCGTGGGTTTGACCTATCACGAGCTCTTAGGTGTGATGTTTGCAGGCCTCGTGCTCATCATCACCTTCCGGTCGCTGCGTCCCGCGTGGATGCCGCTGGCAAGTGCCATCGTCGGAGTGGGAATTGCCGTCGGAGCGATCCTGATGGCCGCCCTGGGCGCGACAATTTCGAGCTCGGCGCCACTGCTCGCGGTCATGCTGGGCCTGGCGGTGGGCATCGACTACTCGCTGTTTATTCTGTCGCGCCACCGCGATCAGCTCGCCCGAGGCGACGACCCTGCGGAGTCGGCAGCAACGTCCGTGGGAACGGCAGGAAATGCCGTCGTGTTCGCTGGCCTGACCGTCATCATCGCCCTGATCGGCTTGTTTCTGGTTGGGATTCCCTTCCTGAGCGTGATGGGAGCCTCAGCGGCTGGAGCCGTTGCCATCGCGATTGTTGCCGCCATCACCTTGCTTCCAGCCCTCATGGGGGTGATGGGTGAGAAGCTTCGGCCGAAAGCCGGGTCTCGAGCATCCACTCTGGCGCTTGCCGGGCCGGAAAAGCCCAGCATTGGTCGGCGCTGGGTGCGCCTGGTGATGCGGCGTCCGCTGATCGTCAGCATCATCTCGATTGTGGGACTGGGCACCCTCGCCCTGCCCGCTCTCACCCTGGATTTGAACCTTCCCGGCGGCGGTCAAGAGCCCGTTGACTCCACGCAACGCAAAGCGTTTGACTACATCAGCGAAGGCTTTGGGCCGGGATACAACGGCCCCCTCTTGGTGTCGATGGATATCACCGGCAGTGACGAAATCATGGATGATCTCGATCTGCTCCGGGAAGAACTGCAGGGTGTTCCAGGCATTGACTACGTCAGTGAAGGGTTTCCCTCCCCCGGACTCGACACCGGAATCATCCAGGTCATCCCCCTCTACGCCCCTGATTCTGCGCAAACTAAAGCCCTTGTGGGGGACTTGCGAGAGCGCATCCCTGGCTGGGAAGAGAGCATCGGCAACCCGCTTGCGGTGACCGGGTTTACCGCCATCGGCGTCGACCTCTCGCAACGCATCCAGAATGCGCTCATTCCTTTTGGGCTCGTCGTCGTGGGCCTGTCCATACTTCTGCTACTCGCTGTATTTCGGTCCGTGGTGGTCCCGCTGAAGGCGGCACTGGGCTTCGTTCTCTCGGTCACGGCCGCGTTCGGTGTTGTTGTGGCGGTATTCCAGTGGGGATGGTTGGGCTCCTTGACCGGCGTTGACACCCCTGGCCCCATCCTCAGTTTCATGCCGATCATTTTGATGGCCGTGCTCTTTGGGCTTGCGATGGACTACGAGGTGTTCCTGGTCTCCGGCATGAGAGAGCGCCACGTTCACAGTGGGGATTGGCGCTATGCCATCGAGGAGGGATACTCCTCAGCGGCGCGCGTGGTGACCTCAGCGGCACTGATTATGTTCTTCGTGTTCATTGCCTTCGTGCCCGCGGGCAGCAACACCATTAAGCCGATCGCGCTGGGCTTGGCGGTAGGAATTGCCCTCGACGCTTTCGTCGTGCGCATGACTCTCGTGCCCGCCCTGATGGCGCTGTTCAAGGAACGCGCCTGGTCCTTCCCTCGTTGGCTTGATCGGGCCATCCCACACGCTGATGTCGAAGGTGAGAAACTCGGGGAACACATTCGCAATAGCGCCTGGGCGCACGAGTTTTCGACCTCGAACGTTTACGCTGACTACCTGGTTCTCGATGACGGCGGGGCGCACCCAGCGCCTTTGTCCCTGGAGTGGCGACCCGGCGACCGCCTGGACGTTGTCGGAGAACCACAGCGGACTCGACTGGTGGCCGCAACGCTTGCCGGCGCGCTGGCCCCCGCATCGGGTTCACTCCATGTCGCTGGGCACGCAGTCCCCAGTGAGGCTCTTCAGGTCCGCTCCAAGGTCTCACTGTGGAGTCCCCAGGATGGCGACGCCCTCACCCCGCTGGGCGATGCTCTCGAGCAACGCATGATCTGGTCGGGAACCCTCCAGGGGCTTTCACGGGCTCAGCGCACGCAGCGCGTTCGCCAGACCATTGCGACGCTCAACACCCTGGACCACGACCAGGAAACCCGCGGTGGGATCACAGAATCAACTCTTCCAGGCCTGCTCTCACCTTCCCAGCAAATCCTGGTGTGGGCAGCGCTCGCACTCGCCGATGGCTCCCCCGTGTGTATCGTCTCGCCTGCGGAGCCTCTCGACGACCACGGCCAGCGCGAGGTGTGGTGGAGGGCACTCGACGCTCTGGGCACCAGCGACCGAACCATCGCGCTGTGTAGTCTTCCTCCGGCGCGAGCTCTCTCCCCGGTCAGCGTGACCACCCGCGTTGTCGATCTTTCCGCCTCACAGGAGGCGCTCACCCGATGAAGAACCCCTCAGCCCTCTCTCTCTGGATTGTCGCTGCAGTCCTGACACCTCTGATCATTGTCGGAGGCCTTCTCGGTGCCATGGCCTCGGGCGATGGAGCACTGGAGCGAGTACCTGTGGCGCTGGTCAATAATGACGAGCTCATCCGCGAAACCGACGACAACGGCGACGAGAGCATCATCTTCGCCAGCAAACCCTTAGTCTCAGAACTCGTCACCTCCGAGGATTTCGCCGTTGATTGGCTGGTCACCGGGTCCGAGCAGGCCCGCGCCTTGCTCGCCTCGGGCGATGTGTATGCCATTGTCGAAATCCCCCAAGACTTCTCCTACGCTGTGACAACCCTGGATAGCGATGAGCCACAGGCTGCAACCTTCACCATCATCACGGACTCTTCCCGCAGCTACCTCGCTGGGGTTCTCTCCGACCAGATCGGTAACGCACTGGCCTCCGGGGTGAGCGACGAATTTGGTTCCGGAATTATGGATGGACTCTTCAGCGCCATCGTCGATATTGCCGATGGTTTTGATGAGATTGCGGAAGGTTCGGACACCCTGGCCTCTGGGATTGAGGACGTCTCCGACGCTGTCGGGGAGCTCAACGATGGTGTCGGGGAGCTTGCCACCGGGTATGAAGAGTTTGACGATGGCCTCGGTGAGTTCTCAGACGGCGTCACAGCGCTCTCCGATGGTTTGGACACCCTGGGCGCAGGAACCTCGGGGCTCTCCCAACTCTCTACTGGAATCAAGTCCTACACCGACGGGGTTTCAACGCTTTCCGCAGGATTATCCGGAGTGAAATCCAGCGGTGCGCTTTCAGGCAACCCGGCGGAGGCAACTCTCAATACACTCATCGATGGGTTAGCCACGGCAGCCGCGGGCGGCACCACACTCTCCTCGCAGACCTCCACAGCTCTGGATGGGGTCAGCACCGGCATCACAGCACTCGACAAGGGTGCTGATGCACTGGATGACGCGGGGCAAGAGCTTGCCAGTGGCTCGCTCGACATTCGCGACGGGCTTGCCGACTTGGCTGAGGGCACTGATGAGCTCGCTGCGGGAATGGTGGAGCTTGCCGAGGGTTCCCGCGAATTTGCGGATGGAACGGCGGAGGGCGCAGCGGAGCTTCGAGCAAATGGCGCTCGTGAACTCAGTGACGAGGCCCTGGACGTCCTCACAAACCCCGTCGTGTTTACTGGACAGAATCGCTCCGGAGAGATCAGCTTTCAAGAGACCCTTTCCAGCGCGCTCGTTCCCGCCGGTATGTGGCTCGTCGCCCTCATCTACTTCTTGGTTCTCCCGACCTACTCGTCCCGAGTCCTCAGCAGTACTGCGCGGACAACGACCCTGATGAGGAGGGCAGCGCAGCCCGTCGCGGTGATGGTGGCCTCCTGGAGCGTCCTCGTCACTGTGTTGCTTCACACCCTCGGCGGTGTGTCGTGGTCGATGCTGGGTGCGACCGCTCCCATCATCACACTCACAGCACTTGCCCTCGCAAGTCTCCATTTCGCCGTGTGGGCGTGGAACCCCCGGTGGTTGGCCCCGCTCTCACTCGGTGCTCTCATCATTCAGATTGTGAGCCTGAGAAGCCTGCTGCCGATTGAAATCCTGCCGACCATCTACCAAGCAATTGCGGGTTTCACGCCTCTGGGATGGGCGAGTGAGGCCCTTATCGTCTCGCTCTCGGGGGGAGATTCATCACGAATTGTTGCAGCCCTTGGCGCCCTGGCAGCGCTCGCAATCGCAGCCTTCGTGCTCTCCGCTGTTATCGTCCGCTCCAAGCGGAGCCTGGCCACACGCGACGAAGTTCGACTAGCCGCCTGATCCGACGGCTCTGGAAATATCCCTAGCCAACGCGGTGGAGCCACACCACGGAGCTCTGATCGCCGGCATGGCGAAAGGCTTCGAGTTCGTCGTCCCAGGCAGCCCCAAGGGCCACTCGAAGTTCTCGGGTAATTTCCTCAGCGTTTCCCTGTGCGACCTCGAGGGCATAGCGAATGCGATCCTCGGGCACGACAACGTTGCCGAGAGAGTCGGTGTGAGCGAAAAAGACCCCCAGATCAGGCGTGTGCATCCACCTACCGCCATCGGACTCGGCAGTGCTCTCCTCTGTCACTTCGTAACGGAGGTGTTCCCATCCGCGCAGCGCACTGGCGAGGGCGGCCCCCGAGCCCACTGGCCCCATCCATTCCATTTCGGCGCGCAAAGTTCCCGGCAGAACGGGTTGCTCTTCCCAGCGACAATTCACCGGATATCCCAGGGCGCCACCAATCGCCCACTCCAGGTGGGGGCACAAAGCGCGCGGTGAAGAGTGCACAAAAAGCACACCGCGAGCACGCGTTGTTGACATCGTCTACTCCTATTCCGTTGGTTCGACTTCCCCATCGACCGCGGAATACCTGAGTAGAAAGTGGTTCCGGTCTTAGACCGGCTCCTAGTATGCGCTATGAACCCTCAGAATCACAAGTGTGTGATTCACCCGTGAAGGAGAGAGCCGTCCTTGGCCAGCACATTCTTCTCCCCCGCCTCAATCGCAAAGGGGAACCGATTTTGCGCCGGAGGGAGTGGACAGTTGAAGGCATAGGAGAACGCACACGGTGGAAGAATCGCGTAGTTGAAGTCCAGGGTGATGGTGCCATCAGGGTTGGGAGCGAGGAAGAGAAACCGGCCCACGCTATAGCTGGAATCCCCGCTGGTGGCATCAGAGAACACCAATTGGAGCGCACGTCCCGCTTTGAAGGCGGCGATGCTGTAGTCGACTCCCTCATGGCTAAAGGTGATCTCGCCCGGAACGACCTCGTCTCTGGCGACACCCTCATCTTTCAGGTGTTCAAACCCCACGCTCTTACCGCCGGGAATCTCCGTCCAGGTTCCCGTGATGACCCACTCGGGTGAATACGGAAATGCGTCAATCCCGCCGAAATTCTGAATCCCCTCCGAGTTGCTATCCCACACCCGAAGCGCATACGAGCCATCAGAGGCGATAACGTGCCCCGTCACCGTGTCACTAAAGACCACGGTGGAGGGAGAATCATCGTCTTTACCTCGGACCAGCGCCTCTCCATCCACGGGCACCCCGTCGACACTCATGCCCTCGCTGAGATCCGCTCGGACAATCAGGCCTGAGCCTCCATCTGCCCGAGGGGACCAGGTGCCTGGAACACCCCAGATGGTCTGTTCCATATCGACCCACTGCGTGTTGGTCAGGGCGAGCGGGCCCGCAGGCTGAATTGCCGCGAGGTCTCGCCGCTCACGAAATGTCGCGAGCGTGCTTTCCGCGTCACTCATGTTTAGTCCGTGAGGGCTGGAATGATCGCGCCCGAGAAGACCTGGTAGGCCAGCGCGGTCTTCGCAATCAGGCTGAGAGTGATGTACATCCGCTCACCGCGGAGGTAATCCACCCAGCCGCCGACTCGGTGATACTGCAGGGCCTGATTGACGGCAAAGGTGTTGAAGAAAATAAACAGAGAAATGATGATGCCCACCACAAATGCTGGGGGTTCCACCTCTGAGGTTGAACCTGGGGCGAAGAAGTAAATGAGGATGACGATCCAGGGGACAAGTCCCGTCATCGATCCAAAGACGAAGGGTAAGAATCCCCCACTGCCTGGCTGCTCATATTTCTCCTGCAGGGCCCCAAACATGATCATCGAAGCGTTGACGGCGAAGATTGAGAATAGAGCTGCGATGTCCGTGATTCCAGTGATTTGCGCGACCAACCAAATCATGACCGACGAGCTTAGGGAGTATTCAGTCCACCGGAAATAGTTGCGGTTGAGTTTCAGGCCTGCCGCGTAGCGCTTGAAAAAGAGTGGCGAGGAAATGAGGTAGTGAAAGAACGCCGACATTGCGAGAAATGCCACGACCCCAAAACCCACGTTGATGTCGAAGAGCTCGACGCGCTCCGGGGGAAGTGGCACTCCGGGAGGACCCGCGAGGTAGTCCGCCGTCACGGCATAGGTGACCTGATCCTCGAGCAGGAACAACACATAACCCAGGCCCACGGCCTGGAGAAGGTGCAACGACCCTGCCACCACGTTGTACGTGCGCAATCGGGTGATTTTCTGGTCGATTGTTCTCTCACGTCTAGCCATTATGTGTCTCCTCCGCGTTGAGCCCTACGGTACCCGGAATGCTCGCTCCTGCAGGTCTAGGCCGCCGGCAATTCGCGAAGAGCCCTCGGTAGAATTCAGTGTGGCTCAACCCCTGCCCAGTACGCATGGCCGCGTGTGGATAACCGACATGCCACGAAAGGCACGTTCAGGCAATCGAAAGACTTCGCCGTTACCGTGAGAACATCTAGGGGCCACACTGGGGTTCTTCACGGGCTGGGAAGTCAGCGCAACATTGGAACCCGATGTCTTCAGCAGTTCTTGACCACCTACTTCCCAAGCCTCATCCCTACACCTCGGAGTTCGCAGAACTCCTCGCCCGAGTGAAAAGCGAAGGTTTGTTGTCTCGCTCGAGGACCTACTACATCACGCTGATCGTGATCCTCTCGCTCTCGCTACTGGCCACCCTCACCGGGATGTATTTCCTCGGGAACACCTGGGCCCAGCTGGCTTTGGCGCCTGCGATGGCCGTGATCATGACCCAGTTCTCCTTTGTTACCCACGAAGCCGCCCACCGACAGGTCTTTAGCTCCGGGCAGGCCAATGACACCACCGCACGGATTCTCGCCAACGCCGTGGTGGGCATCAGTTATTCCTGGTGGATGGGCAAACACACCAGGCATCACGCGAACCCCAACACGATCGGGAAAGATCCCGACATTCAATCCGACTTCATCATGTTCCAGGACGACAAGGCTGCCGAAACAAAGGGTTTCACGAAAGCTTTCGTGAAACGTCAAGGATGGCTGTTTTTCCCGATTCTCACTCTGGAGGGTCTCAACCTCCACGTTCAGGCATTCCGCAGGGTATTCAGCAAAGAGCCTCTGAAGCACAGGGGCACAGAAATAACACTTCTCCTTGCTCGCAACCTCGGCTACCCCGTGATCCTCCTTGCCCTCATGCCCTGGTATATCGCGGCAGTATTCCTCGTGATTCACATGGCGCTCTTTGGGGTTTACATGGGCGCCTCTTTTGCTCCAAACCACAAGGGCATGCCTCAAATACCGGCAGGGCTCAAAGTGGACTTCTTGCGCCGCCAGGTCATGACCAGTCGGAATATTCGAGGTGGCCTCTTTATGGACCATTTCATGGGAGGGCTCAACTACCAGGTGGAGCACCACCTATTCCCGAGCATGGCTCGGCCCCAACTCCACAAAGCAGCGCGAATCGTTCGCGAGTTTTGCGCAGAAAAGAAGATCGCCTACACCGAGACCGGTTTGTTCCAGTCCTATGGGATTGTTATTGCCTACCTCAACAGGGTGGGACTAGCGGCTCGCGATCCTTTCGACTGCCCCCCGGCGCAGGTTATGGGGCGCGCTTAGAGGCTGAGTGCAAACCTTTTTGTCACCTACGAGACCTAATTCCCACAGTGCGAGATGCTCCACTGTCGTGTGTGAGCTCACATACAGAGCAGCAGTGCACTAGTGTGGGGTTATCGGTGAACAAGTCATTGTTCCCTGCGTCGTAGAACGCTCCCTCACCACAGCGTGGTTGACACTTTTCATACGGCGAACGAATACGTCACTCGATGTGTTCGCCCCAGGCCCAGCTGTGCTGGGCCATACCTGTGATGGATGCCATCACGAGAAAGCACGTGCTTCACTATGTCCCATAATCCATTTTCCGAACTCGGCGTTCCCAGCAACATGGTGTCCGCCCTCACCCGGATGGGAATTGACACCCCTTTCCCCATCCAAATCGACACATTGCCCGACACTCTGGCGGGTAAAGACGTCTTAGGTCGAGGAAAGACTGGTTCGGGCAAGACTCTTGCCTTCAGCATTCCGATGGTCGCCAGACTCTCCGGCGAACTCGCCGGCGGTAGCCGCCGGGCGGGTCACCCGGTAGGGCTCGTACTCGCCCCCACCAGGGAACTCGCGACCCAAATCACGAACGTGATGAGGCCTCTGGCCGAGGCGATGAACCTCCGTGTAACAACCATTTTTGGCGGGGTCTCCCAAACTCGCCAGGTTCAAGCGCTTCGTGAGGGCGTGGAAATCGTTGTCGCTACACCGGGTCGCATCGAAGACCTGATGGGACAAGGGCTTCTCCACCTGGACGCCGTCGAAATCACGGTCCTCGATGAGGCAGACCACATGGCAGATCTTGGTTTCTTGCCCGTTGTGACAAAGATTATGAACGCCACACCCTCTGGCGGTCAACGGTTGCTCTTCTCGGCAACTCTGGACAACGGGGTGAACAAGTTGGTCCAGCGCTTCCTTGAAAACGAGGTCATGCACGCTGTCGATGACGCCCACTCCCCCGTGGCACAGATGACCCACCACGTATTTGAGGTCAGCAGCGTGGAGGCGAAGAAAGATCTCGTCTACAAGCTCGCCTCCGGTACCGGGCGGCGAATTCTCTTTATGCGCACGAAACACCACGCCAAGAAACTGGCCAAAGCTCTCACCGAAGCGGGCATTCCGGCTGTTGATCTTCACGGAAACCTGTCTCAACCAGCCCGAGATCGAAACCTCGCAGCGTTCTCCGACGGCTCGGTCAAGGTTTTGGTAGCCACTGATGTCGCCGCCCGCGGTGTCCACGTCGACAATGTGGATCTCGTCATCCACGTTGACCCTCCGATGGAGCACAAAGCGTACCTGCACCGTTCCGGTCGCACTGCGCGTGCCGGTGCCCAAGGTGATGTGATTACCGTGTGTTTACCGACCCAAAAGAAAGACCTCGGCGATCTTTTGAGAAAAGCCGGCATCACGGTCACTCCACTGGGTGTCACCGCAGCTTCACCTGAGGTTCTGAAACTGGTGGGAGACATCGCACCCTACGTGAAGCCAACGCCGCAGGAACACAAGCACCACGGTGGTCAGAATGCGGGCAGGGGAACCTCCACAGGAGCTAACGCGAGACGTAAGCGGGCACGCCGAAGCGGTGGTCCACAGTCGTCAGGTGAACGCGCCACCCAATCGGGAAGGCCGCAACCCTCTGGCCAGTCCAGCCGCACAGGTGGCGGGCGACCGGCCTCCAGCTCGCGTCGCAGCCACCAACGCGCTCGTTGAGGGGTGGCGCACCTCTAGTGAGCAGCGCAAGTGCTGTAGGGCGGACGGGACTTGAACCCGTGACCGACGGATTATGAGTCCGCTGCTCTAACCAGCTGAGCTACCGCCCCAGGTGACGGCGCTTCCAGCGCCAGCACTCTCTCATTCTAAAGCGCTGTCTCGTTTTCCCCCGCCGTCACGCTTGGGTATCAATAACTATGGTCGCCGAAGCGAAGGCCCCAGGAAAGGGTTACTGTAGGAAGTGGCGTCTACGACGAAGTTGGCCTCACGCCCCCTTCGCGTAGGTCGCGATTTATTACCACGTAAGGGGAAATACATGAAAAAAACTGTTGGCATCATGGCTGCATTCGCAGCCGTATCACTCGTCTTGAGTGGATGCGCAGCAAGTACTGACGCCGAACCAGCAGAAACAGTTGCTGAGACTGCGACAGAGACCGCTACCGCTGACACTGGTTCGATCTTGGCAGCTGTTCAAGAGGCCGGTGTAGTGCGCTGTGGAACCCGCGATGCCCTTCCCGGCTTCGCAGTCCTGCAGGAAGATGGAAGCCACGTCGGATTCGACTCTGACTTCTGTCGCGCCATTGCCGCTGCGGTTCTTGGCGACGCTGAAGCAGTAGAGATGGTCGACCTGGAAACAGCTGATCGCTTCACCGCGCTGCAGAGTGGATCCATCGACGTTCTCGTGCGCAACACCACCTGGACCGCTTCGCGTGACGGTGGAGAAGCTGCAACCTTCATTCAGACCAACTTCTACGACGGTCAGGGAATGATGGTCGAAACCGCAAGCGGTTACGACTCAGTGTCCGACATGAACGGTGCAGTTGTCTGTGTTGCGAAGGGAACCACCACTGAGGGTAACGCTGCTCTCGAGTCCTCACGCCTTGGCTTGGGCTGGGAAGTTCGTCCCTTCGACGACACCGACCTGCTTCAGGAAGCCTTCCTGGCTGGACAGTGTGATGGATGGTCCTCTGACGTCAGTCAGCTGACCGGTTTCCGTTCTGCATACCCAGACGGTGCCGACTCACTCGTCATCCTGCCCGAGGTCTTCTCCAAGGAGCCCCTCGGACCAGCAGTTCTCGATGGTGACACCGAATGGGCTCAGGTTGTGAACTGGGCAATTCTGGCAACCATCCAGGCTGAAGAGTTCGGAATCACCAGCGCCAACGTGGACAGCTTCCTCACCTCTGAGGACGTCACCATCCAGCGCTTCCTCGGTGTTGAAATCACCACCGATGAGGGTTCCGCTGTTCTCGACCCAGGTCTGGGACTGCCCACCGATTTCGCTTACCAAATCGTTTCTCAGGTTGGTAACTACGGCGAAATCTTCGAGCGTCACCTGTCACCTCTCGGCCTCGAGCGCGGTGTCAACGCGCTGTGGACCGATGGTGGCCTGATGTACGCACCTCCCTTCCGCTAATAGGTAAGGGACATTTTCGGTAAACCCGAACTACTAGGGGGCTCCTCGTGAGCCCCCTAGTACGCGTTCCCGCGAAGACTCCCCTCTGGAGGGACGTTCGAGTCCTCAAATGGGTCTTCCAGCTCGCCGTACTGGGTCTTTTTCTGGGCATCATTGCCTGGCTCTACAACAACTACCAAGTCAACATCGCCAAGAGCAAAATCCCCACGGGATTGGAGTTCTTGGACAACCCGGCAAGCTTCACAATGCCGGGCAACGATTTCAACCAGAGCTCCCCGGTGTGGTCTGCTTTCGTCCAAGGCTTTTACAACACCCTCCGAATCTCCATCGTGGGAACGATTCTGGCCATTTCCCTGGGGACATTGGTGGGAATGGCTCGCCTGTCGAAAAACTTCCTCGTGCGCATGGTCGCTGGTGCCTATGTCGAGGTAATTCGCAACCTTCCCCTCTTGGTCTTGTTGACCTTTATGAACTTGGCCGTCGTCTTGCAAACGTTCCCGCGCATTGAGGACGCCTGGAAGCCACTCGATCTCTTCGTGGTGTCTAACCGAGGCATCGCGATTCCGTGGTTTGAAGGGTCAGGAACGATCCTGCTGAGCGTTCTCGCGGGGGCACTCCTGCTCGCAGTCGTGATTGCGTGGATTCGTGGCAAATATTCTGACCGGACCGGAAAACCTGCTCGTGGCCTGCTCTACGGCGCCGTGGCGTTCATTGTGGTCACACTCGGCGCGTGGCTCACACTGGGGTACCAGTGGACACTGCCCTTTGTCGAGGACCGTGGAACTTTGGGCGGGCTCCGCCTAGACCCATCCTTCTTTGCCCTTCTGGTCACCCTCGTGATCTACACCAGCAGTCATATTGCTGAAATCGTTCGCGGATCAATTCTCGCGGTACCCAAAGGACAGGGCGAAGCCGCCGATGCTTTGGCTCTCAGCGGGCCGAAGAAAATGCGCCTGGTCATCCTCCCGCAGGCGTTTCGCATAGCCTTGCCCGCGATTGGCAACCAATCCCTGAATCTGCTGAAGAACTCCTCCCTCGGGGCTGCCATTAGCTACTTTGAGCTCACCCAGATTGCGCAGATTACCGTCGGAAATGGCTCTCCCGCTGTTCCTGCCTTCACCCTGACTCTTCTGGTGTACCTGTCAATATCGCTGGCGACGAGCATCGTCATCAATGTTTTCAATAGGCGATTGGCGTTGGTGGAGCGATGAAACTCTGGATCAGACGCAACCTCTTCCGGACCTGGTGGGATGGCGTCCTCACCGTGGTATTCGGCGCACTCGCAGCCTGGGTCATCTGGTCATTGGCTGAATTTGTTTTTGTAACCGGCCGCTGGAGCATCATTGAGGTCAACCTCAAGCTGTTGCTAGTCGGCCAGTTCCCTGAAGAATCGCTCTGGCTCATCGATGGCTCCGTTATCGCTATTGCATTCTGGCTCGCCGCGGCGCTCGGGGGGAAACCGCAAGCGGCTGAGGACCGGCAGTCATGGGGCGCTCGGCTTGGGGATACCCTCCAACGATTCGGGCTGCTGGTAGCCCTGGGGGTTCTGCTGATTGTGCTGGCGGGGACGGAAGCATCGCTTGGTATTGCAGCAGGCCTCGTCGGAGCCATCGTTGTCGGTAGGGCGGTCAACGCCGCGCGGAATCGTTGGGCTCCGATCCAGCGCATTCCCGCCATCATCTGGCACCTGGCGCTCTTGATTGCGCCGGTGGCGCTGATCAGCCTCACGTTGATGCAATCCGACGTGCAACTGTGGGGCGGATTCCTCATCAACTTCTATATCGCCATCATTTCGATTGTGCTGTGTTTCCCCTTGGGCGTGCTCCTCGCACTGGGGCGGAAGTCAACGCTTCCGATCGTTCGCCTGATAAGCACGACCTATATCGAGCTCATTCGTGGAGCTCCGCTCTTTGTTCTGTTGCTGCTGGCGGGCGTTGCGCTCGAGTTCTTTATTCCCTCGGAGGTCGCCCCGGGCTCGGTATTCCGCGCGGTCACCGTGTTTACACTTTTCACGGCTGCATACCTCGCCGAAATCGTCCGAGGAGGGCTCCAGTCCATCCCCAAGGGGCAAATCGAAGCCGGGAAGGCTCTCGGGCTTTCCACCGTGAAGATCACGTTCCTGATTACCCTGCCCCAAGCTCTGCGCAACGTGATTCCGGCACAAATTGGGCAATTCATTAGTTTGTTCAAAGACACCACTCTTGCCGGTGCCGCCTTGAGCATCGTCGAGGTATTGAAAGTCAGCGAAGCAATCACCAAACAGGACGACTTCCTCGGCCAGGGCTACATCTACGAAGCTCTCGCCTTCGTGAGCTTGTTGTTCTGGGTGGGGTCATACGTGATGAGTCGAGAAAGCCAGAGATTAGAGAAAAGACTGGGAGTAGGTCAGCGATGAGCAAGAAAGTTTTCACCGACGCGACGAAGATGTCCGGAGGACGAGGGGATGCCGACGCGATCGTCGTCATGGAAGGCGTCGTCAAGCGATTCAAAGACTTCGAAGCGCTCAAGAAGATCGACTTTAAAGTCGGCACGCAAGAGGTGGTTGTCATTATTGGGCCCTCGGGCTCGGGAAAATCCACGTTGATTCGCTGTATCAACCGCTTGGAAGAACACGATGGCGGTCGCATCATCGTCGATGGCACCGAACTCACCATGGATATCCGCAACATCCAGGAAATCCGCCGAGAAACCGGAATGGTGTTCCAGAACTTCAACCTCTTCCCTCACCTGACAGTTCTTACAAACGTCGCCATGGGCCCTCGACAGGTGCGCAACATGCCCAAAGCGCAGGCCGAGGCGCTGGCTTTGGAGCTGTTGACCCGTGTGAAGATTCCGGAGCAAGCGGACAAATTCCCCTCGCAACTCTCGGGAGGCCAGCAACAGCGCGTTGCCATCGCACGGGCGCTGGCCATGAAACCCAAGGTGATGCTCTTTGACGAGCCCACCTCGGCGTTGGATCCGGAAATGATTAATGAGGTTCTCGATGCCATCAAGGAGCTCGCGGCGGAGGGAATGACCCTGGTCGTCGTGACGCACGAAATGGGATTCGCCCGGGAAGTTGCTGACCGTGTGGTCTTTATGGCCGACGGCGAGATTGTGGAAGTGGGAACTCCCGCAGAACTCTTCGACAACCCTCAGGAAGAGCGCACCAAGAAGTTCCTCTCCCAGATTCTGTAGGGCGCCAGTGCCCCAGAGGGCTCTCGTCCTAGACTGAGGGCACTATACGTAACTAGGGGTAGGCATGAACATCTGGCTCACAATTGGATCCTCAGCGCTGGTCACACTCAGTGTCGCCGTGGCCTCTCTCGGGGCGATCTGGGTTTTTGTGAAACTCGTGGGGAAAAAAGTCGAGTGGCTCGCCCCCGCCTACGTCCACGTTCGCCCTCGATTGCGCTTTTTTATCCTGAACTTTGCCCTGCTGATCAGTGTCACCGTTGTGGACCAACCGGAGGACCTCTGGTGGGTGGCAGCATCCCAGGGTCTCCTGATCCTGCTGATTCTCTCGGGTGGGTTCCTCGTTCAGAACGTCGTGAACTATTCGGTGTTGCAGGTCATCCGC
>Ga0209654_1001333_pt1 | contig 19942 bp, 24 predicted proteins | sample SaaInl1SG_22_DNA_FD_184646 | JGI IMG/M metagenome (GOLD analysis project Ga0209654, IMG submission 184646) | Marine microbial communities from expanding oxygen minimum zones in the Saanich Inlet - ESP_161SG_22_DNA (SPAdes) (version 2) | ecosystem: Environmental > Aquatic > Marine > Intertidal... | reverse complement strand
GTTTCTCTAACAATGGAATCCATACTTTAAAGTCTTGTCTAATATCCCACAACTTATCCATCACTGCAATAAATTCTTTGAAGTGTTTGTAAGTATCTGGTCTGTGGTTAAAGACAATAATCTTTTCTGGTGTTTCGTTTATTTCGTTTACAATGTCCTCTGAGTTCACTCCCAAGTGTTGAACTGTCAAGATATCATTTAGTTTAGAAACAGTCTTATCATTGAATGTTTCCTTTGCCTGATTGATAACCAAGTCCTTTTGGTGTTGTGTATTCAAATAACACTTGTCGTATTCTAATAGTCCTGTAATGTTTTGTAGGAAACTATCCTTAGGCCATGCAACAACGTCCTTCACGTCAAACCAATGACAATACCCAAAGAATGGGGGAACGTGGTGTGTTACATTATATAGAGTATTCTTCAATGCATGTGTGTGTTCTGGTAGATGTGTCATCACCAAATCAAAGTCTAGTTTCTCACCCAACATCTTTTGTAGTTTAGATACGTCAAAATGAGAACGCATTGTTGGGGGATAAGTTGGTAGGTCAATATACATCTGTGTGACGTTATCAAACTGCAACGATGGGGTAGGTTCTGTCAGAATAAGATAGAACCACAAGTCATCACGCATCTCATTTAACAGACGAATCTGATTCTTAATGACTTGGATATAACTATCCTTCTCCAAGTCTTTTTGGAATGTGACGTTTGGATACACCAGAACACGAGTTGTGTTCTGATGCTTAGTTTCTTTTCCTATATCAAATAGGTTCATTATTGAACCTCATCAATCCAGAAAGTTTCTCTTCTATTCGGGTGATTATCTTGTTTGAAAAAAGACTCTGTTCTCCAAGGCCAGTTGCCGTGTTTTTCTTTATAGTCTACGGATTCTTGTATCACACTTTCTAGATACTCAAACTTTTCTAACATTCCCTTTCTAGAATCATTTACACTTCCAGACTTTGGAACTTTAACATGTCCTAGAAAATATGAATTTCTTCCAGTTTCTTTGAACTTTTTCATAGCATTAAAAAGATACTCATCCTCATATCCCTCTTTAACTGTCCATCCATGTTCTAGTCGATGAGGGTCTAGATTTCCACTATGGGTATATTTTGGTCTATTGTCTTCACGATAATTATCATCATTATCTAGAAACTGTTTAATTTCAGTAATACTACGAACAGTAATATCCTTATAAGCACCAGTTTCATTTACTGCCATATTTACAGCAGCAGTTTTAGTCTGAGGAGCAACGAACTTAAATATCTCTACTTTTTTATTCATTGCATTTTCGGTTCTTTCGATAAATCCCTGTTCGACTTGATACTTCAACCAATTCGCTAAACCGAACTTATCCATGTTTTTATGAGGAGCGTGGTCATTTTCTAATGCTTGAATATCTGATTCTGCTTCTGGGTTTCCAGTAAAATCATAAACATCAAATCTCCACTCTTCTACATGATTTCTAGACAATGCTTCAAATCTATGAAATCCAGCAACAAGTTCATAGTAATAGGTTTTACCATTGATTTGTTTGCCGTTTTTAATTTCTTTAACAATCATGAGGGGTTTAGACCAATCTGGATAATGCAATGCAACTTGCAAGTCGTCAATATTTTTTCCATCAAGTTCATAACGAGTTGGATTATTGCCGTTATTCTTATCGTGTTTTGGAACGTAGATTTCGTCTAATCTGATAACACGGTCTTCAATATGACCGTTTTCCACGATTAAGGCTCGTGTAACCTTTACATTTTTAACATCAATCATAATGTTTCTCCTATAGTTAGATTAGAATTTAACTACCAAATGGTTATGTTGTAATTCTAATTACCTTTTATATATGTAACTAAGTTGGACTTAGTTACGAACACTATCGGATAATATCAATCTTATCCATAGTGTCTTGATTCCAGACTTCTAGTTCTTTACGAACCTTTCCTTCTGCAATCATCTTGTCATAACGTTTAGTTGCAAGTTTCTTCCACCATGCAATTACGTTATCCAATTCAAATCTGTCAAAGTTTTCTGCTTTGACTAGTTTGTCTGTCTTACCTAATAGAACATCTTTTGCATTTGAATATCCATATTCACTCATATAGAAACGTTTCTGGGTAGTCACGTCACCAGCACGAGCAATCTCTTTACAAAAGATATCGTATGCTTTTGTGTCATGTTCTTTTAGAGATGCCTTGATAATACCAACCATCTTTGTTTGGGTCTTCAGTTTTCTTGAGGATGCAGCCTTGTGAATCAAATCTTCACCACCATTCTTTTCTGTAAACCAATCACGCATTTCAAAATAGATATCTTCACCAAGGGTCAAAAGGAACTTAGATTGTGTGTCACCCTTGTATCTTAGATATGGACGCATACCATCATACATGGATGCACCTTTGATGTTACCGTAAAGGGATGTGGTCTCAAACAGACAAAACTCTGTATCATATTTTTCATTCAACATTCTACGACTTGCATGAGAACAACAGATTGCTGCCATCAGTTTACCACCAAGATAGTTGTAACCAAATGGTTGCACTGGAACGATGTTGAATCCCATGATTGCACGTTTGTTGAAGATATCCAAATCTGGAACACCACCCAAGTAATCATTACGAGGTTTGGAGTTAATTAGTGGAGAACCAAAACGAATAAATCCAACTGCTGTATCAGTGGTTGTTTCCATAACAAGTAACTTGAGAGTCTTGCCTGGGTTCTCATCTGGTGAAAACGATGCAGTCATCTCAAGCATAGTGTCGAATGTTTTACCTTGAACTTGAACTACCTTGAACTCCATGTCTTGAGGATGCATGTCATAGTTCTGAAACATATCATCTTCAAGTCCAAGTCCAGGCAATGCACGAGGAATATTTCTTACACGTTCAATTTTACGAGCACGAAAGTAATCATCAATACGTCCAAAATCTTTGAAGTAGTTAATGAGTTTTGTTGCCGCAAATACTGAATCTTGTTTATTTAATATCATCCAAAGAAATCCTCAAGTGTCGTTTGTGTTCCATATGACCTGTCAATCTGCCAACCGATTTGGTTCATAATAAAAGTCAATGGTTCTACAAATGACTTCTCGAATTGTTTATCATAGTCTAAATAGTTGTGAATGTCAAGTTCTTTTGGTAATTTTGTAATATAGGTAATCACATTAGACTGCATACGATTAGGTGTTCGCATATAGACAAACTTAATCTTGTCACCATTCTGGATGAGTGGATACTTATTAATTAGTTTCTTTTCCTTCACATAGTGATTATACAACAAAGCACCTTTACAATGCATTGGTGTCCCCTTCTTGAAGATAGAGTTACTATCTCTCCAATCAATCAATCCATTTACAGAACGAGGGAATGCAATTTCCTCTGGGGACATTTTAAGAAACTCTTCACGAAATTCTTGGATAAAGGTATTCACGTCTTTCTCAGTTCCAGACATGATAACCTTCAGTGCTTGTTTAATCTTCTCACGACAAGGTGCTGGAGTAGATGACTTGACTGCCTCAATACCCATAATCTTCAAAGATGGTTCTTTGTATCGAACACCTTCCATGTCATAAACATTTAGAATATATCTCTTCTTTGCAGTCCAGATGCCTTTGTCAGCAATTGCCTCACGAGACATCTCCATCTTCTGTTCATATGCGTTTACATACGAAGCAAGAGCCTGATAACTCTTATTAATAAAAGGTTCAATCTTCTCTTTAGCAACTCTATCAAGGAAATCAACGGCCCGTCCACGATACGAATCCTCCGACTCATCTGTTCTCTTTTTAAGCACGTTATCAACCAGTTTGTCAAAAGTAATGTAAACTGAATCCGTATCACTTGCAATGACATAATCAACTCCTGTAGTCTTCAGTAATTTGTTTAGATAGATGTTTAGAGATTTCTCAATCCAACGAATAGACAACTGACCAGAGGTAGTGATGCCCTCTGCAATTCTCAAGTCATAATATCGAAACCATTCATTACCAATCGCACCATAAGCAGAGTTCAATGAAATCTTTCGTGCCATCTGAATGTTGTTGAAACGAGACACATCCTTAATATATTGAGGGTCTTTTGTGTCTTCGTATTTCTGTTTTGCCTCAAGCATCTTTTTCTTGTAGATGGTTCGTTCATCATACATCGTCTGCATCATCTCAGGCAGAAACCCTTGTTTATGTTTTGAAAACATTGCACCGTTTGGTGTAAGGGTAACATTATCTTGGGGAAGTAATGGAAGTTTCTTCATGTCCAACATATGGTCAACACTAATATTATCTGCAACAGTAGACAACAAAGTCTCTGGTGAAATATTGTATTGCATAATTAAGTGTGGATACAGAGAGTTCAAATCAAAAGAGAGAACCCATTTGTGTTGTCCAACTTGTGGGTCTTTCACATATGCACCAACATACTTCTCACCTTTAGATGCACCCCTCTTTTGAGGAATGACAATCTTCTTCTTGAGCAGATGGTTGTAAATAAGAATGTCCCAATACTTAACAGAGGTAAATGCATCAGAGATGTTTACCTTTGCCTCATATGTCATAGTTAGAATCAAGTCGATAAGTTTCATCTTATCGTCAATACGGTCAACTAGTTCAACGTCAGTGATGTTGTAGTCAATGAATGACTGATAGTCTTCAGTATACCATTGACGAAAAGTCTCATAAGGATTCTCATCCTTACGTTCACCTAGTTCAACAAATGCAATGTGGTCTAGTCGATATGACTCTTGGTTTGTGTAAGTAAACTTACGATAGAGTTGTAGATAGTCAACACTCTCAACTCCAAGGATATCATAAACTTGGTCTTTCTTACCAAATCCAGAGTTCACCATACGAGAGTTGACGATACCCCAAGGAGACAATCTGCGAACAGCCTCCTCACCCATGACTTTCTCTAGTCGATTACAGATGTAAGGAATATCAAAGAATTCTGTGTTCCAACCAGTGATGATATCTGGATGGTCATTTTCCCACCAATTTACAAAACGAGCGAGTAGTTCACGTTCAGTTGGACAGTGGATATACTGAACATCATCACGAGAAGTATGATAGGGATGCAATCCCCAAACTATGATTTCTCCAGTTGAGTGGTCTTTGACTGTAATAGACAACATGGGTTCTTCTGCCTTGTCGGCATAAGGAAACCCATTCTCACACTCAACCTCAATATCAATAGTTATCTTCTTGATGAGGTCAGAGTCGAACTGAATTTGTTTTGGGAACTTTTCTGAAAGATAGGTATAGGGAAATTGAGACAACCCATAAACAAGATGGGGTTGACTTTCGTATTGAGAAACAAACTCTTTTGCTTCTTTGATTGTAAGGAACTTCATTGGAGAGACATTATTGCCCTCCAACGTAGTCCAACCAGTTTCCTTCTTTACTGGAACATAAAGTGTAGGTTCATATCTAACCTTTTTAGAATAGCGTTCACCATTCTGAACACCACGAACCAGTAAATCGTTGCCCCATTGAGCAACGTGTGTGTAAAAATTCATCGACATACCTTTTCCAATTAATAATCATTATATAAGAGAATGGGGGTAATGTCAAGAGAAAAGTGGAAGTTGTTCCTCACCAGCAAAGTGCTTATCAATCATATCAATAACATCTTGGTATTTCGCAATCTCTAGAATTTCACTCTCCATTGCGTCAATAATATCTGGGTGTTCCCCAATGCCAGCAGGGTTCTTCATATAAACAAGAACATTTGCTTTATGTTTTGCAATATGTCCTTCTGCATGTTTTCGTAGTGCGTCTAGTAGTGTCATGATTTAACCTTTCCAATTATCACGGTTTTTAAAGATATTCAATACTTCTTTTGTAATACTTCTCTTCTGGTCTTTGATAAGTGGTTTAGATGCTGCACTATTGAATACTGCTTCAATACCCATCAAGCCTGGAGTAGAGTTTACCTCAATCAAATATGGTTTATCTTTGTCTCTGTTTTTAGCAGGAATAAAATCGACTCCAACAATCTTTCCATCCACTGCTTTTGCTGCCCGAATAGATTCTTCTTTTTCTAATTCAGTCAACTCATGTATCTCTGGTTCAGAACCTTGAGAAACATTACTTCTAAAGTCGCCACCAATAACTGGTCTTTTCATAGCACCAAGTATTTGTCCAGCAACGACAATAACTCTTACATCATAATCAGTCTTAATGTATTCTTGTAGAATGATATCTACATATTCGTCTTCTCTGTAGAGAAGTTGGACGATACTGTGTAGAGATTTCAAACTCTCAATCCACATTACCCCAACTCCTCTAGAGCCTGTAGAGGTTTTGAGAATCATTGGAAACTTATTTCCAAGTTTCTCTGCCGCATCAAAGGCACCTTCTGCATGTCTCACCAAAACTGTGTTTGGTGTATTAAAATCTTCTCTTTGGAATACTACTTGGTTGAACCACTTGTCTCCACAAATGTCATGACATTTCGTAGAGTTGATTACTGTGTAACCTTCATGTTCTAAATTATTAATAGTTACCCACCAAGAACGATTTCCCAACTTAGTTGTAGAACCTAGTCCTCTTGCCATTACAAGAGTGTCTTTAGGATTAATCTTAAATGGTTTATCATATTTGGCATCCGACTTCATTGTAGGAAGTTCTGCCCGTCCAGTGTCTTCTACTGGAAAAGAGTAAACAAGTTTGCTGTCTCCATCAGACTCCATATATGAACCAGAGAACTCTGCAAGGAAACATTCAATACCCATCTTCTTTGCTATCTTACGAATCATAGGCCCTGTTTCATTGGGGTCTAGTGGGTCATCGTGTGATAGGATGAGAAGTTTATAAGGTTGTTCCTTTGGTTCTTCTGTAATGAAATTTGAGAAAGACTGTGCCAACTACTGTTCCCTCTTTTTACCGATATTATATTTAGTTTCTAACATCCACTGGTCTTTTTCTTTAAATGAAATAACCTTGATTTGGGAAAGAGGTGCTCTTGGTTCAGAAGCACCCACAATCTCAATAAGTCCCCAATCACCTAGAAGTCCGGCAATAGAGTTCCTACGAGATACATCGTTTTCGTTTATGTTAGTGTCTTTACCATCTAGTGCAAACAGTTCTTTGAAGTGAACGATAAAGTATCGTCCCTGTTTATGTAGGATGTGACAAGATTGATACAACTTCTTTTCTTTACGAGACGCAACTCCAATACGAGATAGTGTCTCACGAACCTTCAAGAAGTCATCTGGTTCTTTTAATTTTATTTCAAGCATCTGCTCGGGACGCCATACTGTTTCATTCATTTTCTTCCACCTTTGTTCAAACTATCCTTGATAGCCTTTATCTGAGAATCATTAAGTATGGAGAGAGCAGTTTTGGCCTTTTCATCACTATAACCATAATACTCTTTTACATACTCTAAATCTTTCAATTTACTCGCTTTCACCCAAGGAGCATAACGCTTCTTAGACCTAATACTATTTAGTAAAAAATCATATTGAAGCTTCTTGTCCAAGTGGTGACGCATGTTCATCTCATTGACTAGCATGATAGTATCATTAAAGGGTGCAAGACACTTATTAATGATATAGGGGGAATACTTCTTTTCCCATTCGGGGTCATCTGAATCCATTAAGTTTTCTTTTGTTAGGTTAATGGAATTCAGATAATCTTTTAGTTCATAACTCATTTGAACTTCACCTGTGTCATAATCTCAATCATGAATGCAAGCATGTTGATTTCTTGGTCAGCAACAAATGCAGACTTATACTGATAGTCTGCAACTGAAAGAACCAAGTGTGGCACAGTTGATGGCTCAATCTCTTCATAGAGAATGTCATAGATTTTACGATATACACGAGATGGGTCATTGTCCAAATTATTGGCAACCCACTTACGAATAGATTTGAAATCCTTCTCTTTGAGAAACGTAACCAAGTCTTTTAGATTTGTTTCTGAAACATTTACAAGGATACCAGCATCAATAGCACCAGATGCAGAGTAACGTTGCAGTTCATTAAGAACACGTCTCCAATCGGGGAAGTGTTTCTCTACAACACCAGCAACTGCCTTTGGTTCAAACTGAACACCTTCTGTTTTAAGAACGTCTTGAACTCTCTTGAAGAATTCACCAGCAAGTTTTGGTTTGTCAGATGTAGGAATCTTGAATTCGATTACAGAACATCTTGAGTGTAGAGGTTCGATGATACGGTTCTTAAAGTTACATGTCAGAATGAAACCACAGTTCTTGTGGAACTCTTCCATGAACCCACGCAAGGCTGGTTGGGTTGATTGAGGATTCAGATAATCTGCCTCATCCAAGATTACGAACTTACGTTTACCGTCCATAGAGACAGTAGATGCAAAGTTCTTGATTTTGTTTCTGAGAACATCAATACCCGATTCTTCTGAACCGTTAATCATCATATAGGTGGCACCGATTTCATTCAACATTGCTTTTGCAACTGTTGTCTTACCAATGCCCGGCCCTCCAGAAAGAAGTAGATTTGGAATGTATTCGTCATCTACAAATTTCTGAAAGGTAGTCTTCAAGTCTTCAGTGAGGATTGTATCACTGATTTTGGATGGACGATATTTCTCCACCCATAGTATCACATCATTCATTATATAGCTCCTTGTCAAAAATGTTTCACATATGAGTCATTAAGTGGGTTAATGACTAGTTTATGATACATTATGATGCTTCAAGAGCAATAAAATATTCAACTGGTTTGTCCATATTCACAAAGTGTGAGATGCCTTTAGTTGATACTTCCACCTTGTAGTTCCCCGATAGTAGTTTGAGGTTTTCTACTTTGAAGTAATGTGTAAAATCAGATGATGCATTCTCACCAACTTTGATTGCAAAGTCGTTTGAAGTATCATTCTTTCGGTCTGTAACTGTGAGGTTGATATCACCACCAGCAGTTCCTTGAAGGACTACATCTGGGACACCAAGGACAGCAGATGCCTTGAGAATCTGATTGAAAGTGTCTTGTGTAAAGGTAAACTCTACATCAACAGACGGCATTGTAATCTCAGTCTTTGGTGAAGTCACCACAGATGGGTCTGAGAAAAAGTAGTTCACTGAACTACCACCACCTTCTTCTTTCAACTTGACAGACTTGTCTCCAAACCCAAGTGTTGGATTTTTGAAAAGAGAAAGTGCAGACAAGAATTCATTCAAGTCATAGATTGCAAATTCATTATCAAATGAATCTGGAATAGTTGCCTTCGCAACAATGTTTTTCATTGCTGACATTGTGTTAATCACGTTTCCACTTTTTACCAAAAGGTTCTGGTTAATTGTGGAGAAGTTCTTGAAAACTTCTTTGGTATCATTACTAAGTTGCATTATTTGCTCTCCATTGTGTCATGATTATGTAACGCCATTATACCATAATGGATTACTTTTAGCAAGTCATTTCTGTTCTTGCCATCCTTTTTTCCATATCGTTGTGAATATTTTAAAATATTACCGATACAAAAACCTTCTCCATGGCCCGAGTCCATGATGAATTCTGTTGCTTGAAATTTGTTGTGGGAATAGTGGGCAGAGTATGTCTTATCAATATACTCTTGTAGTTCATTGAGGATTTTATCCTCACTGTATTTGTAGTCAATCGTTTTCACAGTTTACATCCTATAATTGTGTGGGGGAGTTATCCCCCACATCTTAAACTAATTATCTTACGAATTCTGATTCACGAGATTCATAAGAATAGTCTGAACCAAGAAGACTTCTTAGTCCAGCAGCAATAACACCCTTGGATGGTTCTCCAAGTCTGTATGCTGTTTTCCCATTTACCTTATTGGTATAGATACAATGACCCTCATTTCTGAGTGTATCAATCATTGCTCTAGGGGAAGTTAAATCAACCTTGTCTCTAATCTTCTGCCAAGTAACATTGTTACCAGATGATAAAAGTTTTAAGACTTTTTCTTTTTTTGTTTTCATAGTATCTCCTTCATTATTTACATTATATTATCAAAAAGAGGGGATAATGTCAATACATTTTTCCCCTCTTACAAAATGTTTTACTTGATTTTAATCAAACGAGGCTTCTTCTCCTCTGGGATGATTCTCTCAAGTTGAACATTCAACAACCCATTTTCAAAGGTTGCACCTTTAACTACCACATCATCAGATACAGTAAAGGAACGAGTGAATGCACGATTAGAAATACCTTTATGTAGATATTCTTTGTCATCATCACCATCAGGCCTTGATTGAGATTTGATTGTCAGAGTATTCTCTTTAGTTTCAATCTCAATTTCGTCCTTGCTGAAACCAGCAATAGCGATTTCAATAGAATAATTGGAATCGTTTACCTTTACGATATTGTAAGGGGGGTAGTTTGTTGTTGAAACATTCTCATCTAAGAGTGTGTCCAACATTCTATCAAAACCGATAGAATAGGTTTTTACCCTATCAAAAGGGTGAGTAAGAGTTGTGCTTACCATTTGCTATCTCCTTTATTAAGCAAGATTAATTTAAGAGTCCCTTTCGGCAACTCCACCATATTTATAATGACGGTTTTTGGGGGGATACCGACAAACCCTAGATTTGTGTCGCAGAGTAGGATTTTGCTGACACTGGATGACTTACGAACTGCACCCATATTATATATAAGGGAAGTAGGAGTTTTTCAACCCCTACCTCAACTTTTTATGCAGCCTCGGCGTATTCAAGTGCCTTGTCAAGTGCATTCAACTTAACCTTACGGTTACGTCCATACCATGCACTCACTAGACGAGAATCACCTTCACGACCTTGCAAGTGGTCAGTCATGTAAGTGACTGCATTAAACGCCTGCCACCAAGAACCTTCTGCAAAGTTGGCACCAGGCTGAGTCTCTAACTGTTCCATAGCAAGTTTCGCATTACGAGATGTAAATGGAATCACGTTATCGACCTTCTCCTTAGCAGGAGCACCAAACACTTCATTGAAGTATTGGATTACGTTTTCTCCAGTAGCACGTTTGCCACCAAGAAATTCTGCCATTGATTTGTATTGTTCCATCTTTTCACGAGCAATACCCATCTGTTCTTTTACCATGTCGGCATCGAACTCTTTACGGTGATTTACTGTCACCATGTTATCTGAATTCTGGGACAATGATAGAGTCAATGTATTGTTACATACAACACGAATTGGTGTCATACGAATATTGATTGACTTACCAAACTGGTGTGGATTGGTGAACAAGAAATAGTTCTCAGTCACATCACCGTTGAACAACTCAAAAGACTCTTTTGTCTTTGCAAGTGCCCAAATCATCTGTCCACCTTTCAGTGAACCGGCAGTGTGCATTTCCATGTCACCTTCCATAACATAGTCATTGAAGAATTCAAATGCTTCTGAATTCTGAACTGGATTCCAACCAGTTCCAACTACGTCCAAGACTTTATTGTCTGATGAACGAACCAGTGCTTGTTTGCCTGGCACAACTACACCAGACGCAGTTGTCATATTTTCTTTATCTACTGTCCAATCAAGTCCAGCAGTGACCATAAATTGGTCTGGGGTTAGGTCAGCAGGAACACGTTTTCCAAGTCCATGCCAAGGAACATCCCCAACGTATGCCATCTGGGCATCTCCATTCACAATCTCAAGTTCATGAGCCATAATATATTCTCCTATTTGTTTTCTCAGTTTGTATATTCATCTTACCCTGTTTTCACAACAAAGTCAAGATGTTTTTGCAACATTTTCAAATAATTTTTTCGCACTAATAAACGAACCATCTTCCAATGTCAAATTGATATCTGGTAGAGCCCCAAAACCAAGATGACGGTTTACAACCTTTTTACCATCTAGTTCTGTGGCAGTCCACATATCTTCCATAAACTTCTTAAATTCTGGGGTAATATTAATCATAAGTCACCTGTGTTGCATAGTCAATATCATCAAAGATTTTCTCTAGTTCTGCAATCTTTTCACGACACTTCATCATTGCGAAACCATTGCCTGGAGTCTTCTTTTTCTTACGTTCTAGTGTCTTCAACATATCTGTGAAAAACACATACTCATTTTGAAGTTTAGTTAAGTAATCCATTATGCATACACCTTAGTCATTTCCATCAATTTAAACCCTTCTTCCATCAGAATCCGAGCATCATCTGCATTCTCAAACCCTTCTTCGTCAGCAAAGTCCATGCTGCTGGTAGTGTAGATATTGTCTACATCGGGGTCAATATTATGAGTATCCATCACATATTTGAAAGTCTTTGCAGTCTGGATATTTCCAGCAATCAAGTTTCCGACACCCTTGTAAATCTCAAGTCCACCGTTGTTAGCACCGATAAAAATTATTTCGTTAGTCATGATTAGTCCTTTCTCTCAATTTCTATATACAGTATATGTTATTAAAACAACTTTGTCAAGAGAAAATTGAAAAAAAGTTCAAAAAAAATCCCTGTAAAAACAGGGACTTAAAAAATTTATGCAACTTTTTTCAATTTTTTTAGTTTTTTTCTTGCCTTCTTCATACCCATTTCCAACTTCAGTTTAGATGCATACATGGTAAAGTTCTTACCTTCCATGTGGTCATACTCATGTTGGAAGATACGAGCAGTCAGTCCAGTGAAAGCACTTTCTTGAGTCTTACCCTCATTGTCTGTAAAGGTAAACTTGATAGACTTGGGACGTGTAATGTTTAGGAAAAGGAATGGAAAGGTTAGACACCCCTCACTGTAGGTTACTGTTTCTTCTGATTCCCATGTAATCTTTGGGTTCATAAACAAGGTGACTTCTTTCTTGTCAATATTCGTATACATTACAAATGCACGAATAGGAAGTCCACACTGGTTAGCAGATAGTCCAATACCACCTGTTGCAGCCATCGTTCCTGCTAAGTTATCATGCAGCTCTTTTAGAGTGAGATTGTGTTTTTCCTTAATCTCTTCTGCACTTGTTTCTGGTAGTTTTACATTAAGTGAAGGACTACCCGCCTCTAATAGTTTGTATATCATTAAGTTCTCCTAGTAATCACAAAACAGGATAATAACTATTATCTGATAAAGTTGGTTCTGATGTAACTTGAAAAGCCAAAGTGTGTCGCAAACCATCATAAGGCTTTATAACTTCTACTTTATGGTCAAAACCACAATACCCCATATAAATGTTACCAATTTCATTTTTGATTTTCCAATTATTAAATGTAGTTTCTGTAATTATTGGATTGTTTCCATAATGTTTATCAATAACAACATATCCATGATATTGAGATTCATGATAATGCCAATCCAAAACATCTTTACTAGATTGTGCATTCAACCATGCGGCCATCCACAAAGGTCTATCATCGCCAACAAAATCTCTAACTACTTCATTTATTTCTTTATACAAATAATAAAAAAACTGATTGCATGAAGTTAAACTAAAAATATTATAACTATCATGGTTATATGTTGAGTTTTTGTCTGGATAAATTCTATTGAAAAGTTGAGTTGCTCTATTACATTCTTCTTTTGCATAAACTGGACTATCCAAAATAACTCCAGATTTGTATATCTTATAATTATCCCTAATCATTGTGCAATCCTTGAGAAGTTTTTGACCTTTTCAAATTTAACTACACTTCTAAACTTGTCAAACAACATATCCTGTTTATGTGAAATGACAAATACATTCTGGTCATGGAATGTATTGAGGATTTTTAAGAAGTCGTCTGTTCCTGTTCCATCCAACGAACTATCAAAAATCTCATCTAAGATAAGAAGATTGGTGTTTGTTGAATTCTTCATCTTTGCAACTGCTCTCCATGTAAAGAGTAGTGCCAAGTCAATACGCATTTTCTCACCCTCTGAGAATGATGCATAAGAGAACTCATCTCTAAAACGAGACTTGATTGTCTCATTAAAGTTTTCATCCAAATGAAACTGGACAAAGAAATCCATAGAACTGAGATATGTGTTGACCAATTTGTTCATGATTGGTAGGTATTGTTTCACAATCTTTGTTTTGATACCAGAATCCTGTAGCAAGTTCTTTGCAATATCAACATAGAACTTGTCTTCATTCAACTTAGATTTCTGTTCGTCAATCAGTTTAATCTGTGCTTTGAGTTCTGAAAGTTTTGTTCTGTCTTCATCAGATACTTGTCCCTTTTCATAGGATTCAATATCTTGTTGAAGTTTCTGATTGAACCGTTCTAGTTCAGAAATAGAAGAACGAATCTTTGCAATCTCTACATCATTATTTCGGATGGCATCTAAATTCTGAAGAACTAAATCTAGTCTTGATTGTTCTTCTGTTTCCATTCGTTGTAAATCTGTGATACCGTTTTCGATTTCTCTGATTTTTGTGCCTCTAGATTCAATCTGCGTCTGCTTTGTTGCATCCGTAATTGATTGTTCGCAAGTCGGGCATTCATCGTTGTCCTTGAAGAATTGTATCTGACGGTCATGTTCTGACTTTCTGTTTTTCAGTGCTGCTTCGGTTTGTGTAAGTTTCTTTAGTTTCTGTTCAATCTTAATCTTTTCTTCTGTGTCTATTGATAGTTCATCAGACTCAACCTCTAGAGCCTTAATATCAGTATTTTTACTTTCAATAGTTGATACGTTATCAGCAACCTTTTGTTTGTTTTCTGTGATGATAGAAGACTTGTTGTTTACTACCTCTGCAATAAACTTCTCTTGTAGAGAAACCTTCTCTCTTGTCAAATCAAATTGATATTCTACATTACGAATCTCTTCATTCAGTTCCTTAGTCTTATGCTTCAGAAGGAAGTTCATCAAAGAGAATACCTTAATATCTAGGATGTCTTCCACAACCTCACGTCTTGCCTTTGTAGGTAATTGCATAAAGGGAACGAATGTAGAAGAACCTAGAATAACTACCTGTGTGAATGAACGATAGTTTAGTCCCATGATTTGCTGTTCTAGATACTTCTGATAATCCCTTGCGTTTGCGTCTTGGTTAATCATAATATCATTGACGTAAACCTCAAACTTGTTAGGTTTGATACTACGAACAATCTTTACTTCTTTACTTCCAACACTGAACTCTACCTCAACTTCTGTTGAACCAGTGTTGACTGAGTTGACAAGTTGCTTCTTTGAGATATTACGAAATGGTTTATTGAACAACCCAAAACATAGTGCATCCAAAATGGTAGACTTACCAGCACCATTCTCACCAATGATAAGAGTGGTTGGGCTTCGGTCTAATTGTATTTCGGTAAAGTTGTTCCCTGTGGAGAGAAAGTTTCTCCATCTTACATACTTAAAGGTAATCAAATTATAACTCCAAATCACTTGCCTCTACATAGAGACTTTTCATCATATTAGTCAAACGACTTTTATCTAAGTCTACATCAAGTTCATCAATGTATCTTTCGATAAGTGTCATATTATCTTCTGCGTTTTCGATGATTGTATCATCAACATTCTCTGCATCCAGTTCACTAAAGTCTTCTACAATTTTAACTTCATGTGCTCCAGATTCAGTCAATACCTTGTCAATAAATCTATCGAACTGATAGAAGTCTTTCTTATTGACAACGATAACCTTAACAAACTTTGAGTTTAATTTAGATACGTCATAGGTATCATAAGTCCCATTAGAGTCATCATAATAAACCTTTTCAAAGATTGTATGTGGATTGACGATACGTTCTAGTTCTCTAGTATTGGTATCAAAGATATGGAAACCCTTTGGACAACCATCATCACTCCATGTCATCTGGTAAGTATTACCCAGATAATAGATATGTCCATTGTCAGACTTCTTGTGAAAGTGTCCAGAGAATACAGTATCAAACTTTTTAAGGAAGTTGCCGTCCATACCACTTTCTGCAAAGTGTCCTTTATGCATCTCAAAACCATTAATTTCAAAGTGTCCAAAACAAACTTGTGCTTTAGTCTCTTTGATATGGTTCATGGTTTCTGCATAGTTGTCTGCACAAATCCAAGGAATTAGACATAATGGTGTCCCATCTATATCAATTGTGGTAGGGTTTGGATAACATGATATCCCCGAATATCTGTCATCAACAAGTTCACCAAGTGAGTTTACATCATTAGTGTTCTTGTAGAATGTATCATGATTGCCGACAAGCATATGGACTTTTACACCCATATCAACAAATCGTTGAACAAACCGTTGTCTGAAATCTTGTGCTATCTTATATGAGACAAACTTACGTCTGTCCATTACGTCACCTAAGTGGATAACTGTATCAATACCGTGTTCTTCAATATAAGGGAAAAATGTATCTTCCCAAAATTTGTAGAAGTAATCGTTAAAGTTTAAGTTATCGTTTCTTGCACCAAAGTGAGTATCAGTTATCAGTGCTATCTTCATCTATATCTTCACCTTCTCCATCATAAAATTCTTCAAGTCCTTTAGCCTTAGGTTTCTTTTTCTTAGGTTTGTAGACTGCCTCAGCGGGGAGGAAATTCTTCTGCAAATAATCAACATATGCAGATTGGTCATCTCCATCTTGCATCATCACATCAATACTCATATTCTCAATGATTTTATGTTTGACGTGTTGTTGCTTCTTTTCTTTTTGAATCCTACGAATGAATGCGTAGTAGATAATTTGTGTAAAATAAGCAAAGGGATTCTTTGATTTGTCTGGGTTGAAGTTGCTGCAATACTGCAAACAGTTTTCAATCCCATCAGAAATCATTTCTTCCCTATAGGTATAATTAATAAAATTTGGTCTGTATGATAGATGGTTTGCAATCTTTAGGAAGCATTCGCCGATATAATTAGTCACTGGCGGTTGTGGTTCGCCGAGTTCCTCTGCTTCTTTGCATCGCTCTTTCCATTCTTTCATAGCTTCTAGGAATTCAGCATTATTAACATAATGAACTCCAGATTTTCTTTTAGCCATAATAACTCCACATATTTTGTTACAATTCATTTGTAACTATTTAATCATTATACACGATATACCCTAAATGTCAAGAAGTAAATTAATTTCAAAAAGTTCTTGACTTTCTCTTGACAGAGGTGTATATTCGGCTATGCTGGGTTTGAGAATGAATAGATTTAATGATATACCTTTGATGGTGTATCGTAACTATCAAACTCTTCTTCCCATTCAGCTTCTTCTATAGAATCAAGGTCTCTATCAGTAGGTTCTTCACCGATATCACTTTCAGTGTTCATCTTTTTAAGACAATAATCATAGAAACGAGAAAGTCCAACACTTGCAGTGGCAACACCTAGAACTTGTGTTTTGGGAACATCTACATTTGTTTCTTCAGCAAAGTGCATCCAACGAGTTAAAGAGATAGACTCTTCAATACCATATTCAGTCATCTTTGGAACTGATTGTAATTTGAGAGGAGATTGCACATTAAAGGTTCTTGGATTAGAATCATCAATCAGTGTTGATACAATTTCTTCACCACTAGACAGTTTCATAATTTTTATAATTGGGTTATCTGTCATTTTATTTTTATCCTGTTAATCTCATAATCAAACTGTTCTTCATTGTATATATTTATTCGTTCTAAAAAGTGCCCTAATGTGAAGTTGCGTTTAGACTTATAAGTTAAGTCATCTGCTACATCATATAAAGATGCTCTATCTTTACTGTCACTCCTACGCAATCCACGTCCAATTGACTGCAACGTTCTAACTCTGGACTTACTTGGACTACTGAACACGATGTTATGAAGATTCCTAATGTTAATGCCAGTAGAAAAAGTGCCGTAAGACGCAACAATGATTGCATCCTTTTCCTTTTCCGTAATCGCCCGAATGGCTTCTCTAGTCTCCGTATCCGTTCCACCGTATACAAAGAATACTTGTCTTTCTGTCTCATCAGATATCATCTTGTGAAGAACCTTACCGTGTTTCTCCACGAACTGGAATAGAACCAGTGTGTTTCCTTTTAAATTAAGTGTTAAGTCCCTAATGAACTCATTTCTTTTGGGGTGAGTAACGATAAAGTCAATCTCATCTTGGTAGTTCATATCCTTCACAAGTTTACACTCATGTTCTGGATATGTCAATACCAAAGACTTGATTTGGAATGATGCAAGGGTTTTATTATCAATTAACTCTTTTGTAGTAACAACTTTATTTAGTGTTCCGAAGAGTCCTTCAAGAACCAGACGATGGGTTTGCATACCATCTAGTGTTCCTGTCAATCCAAATCGGTATGGGCAGAGATGGAGTTTAGTCAAAATGGATGTGAGTGATTTTGCCTTAAACAAATGTGCCTCATCTCCAACTACCATACCAAACTGTTCAAAGTATTTCTTAGGAAACTTGTAGATAGATTGCCAAGTAGAAATGACAACACGTTTAGATACTTCTTTGTCATGTCCACTGTAAATTTTTTGCATGTTTGCATCTGACCAACCATAGTCAACAAAGTCAGAAAACATCTGTTCAACCAAGGATGTTGTTGGAACAAGAATAAGAATCTTATCTGTTGCAGTTTCTTTCAAAAGCAACATATAATACCTTACAAGGATATAGATAATTAACGACTTACCAGAAGCAGTAGGACTAAGAAGGAGAGCCCGATTATTTCTAATAGCTGTGGAAACGGCATTAAGTTGATAGTCACGAACTGATATATCTTTTCCTTGAGATTTGATTTTGAGACTTTGGATAAATCCTTCAAGTGTTTCTTTGTCAAGTGTCTTTTCATTGTGTAGTTCCTCATCTTTTGTATATTCCTCACCGTAGTCATCCAACCACTTTTCTAAGTATGGCAGAAGACCAACATATAATTCTCCAGTTGTTGGAGAGAATAGTCTAATTTTTCCATCCCAAATACGATTGCGATAGGCAGGCATAAACTTTGCACCTGGCACTTCAAATGTAAAAAAGTCAGAGATAGAACGTGCCGTTCCTCTGTCAGTATCTACAAATAGGTATACTTCATCTTTTTTAGAGATGTGGGTCATCAGACAGCACCGTCTAAGAACTTACGCCAATCTATTGCGTTTTTGATATCCCAACCTCGATTTTGGATTTGTTTGAGAATACGTTCACATGTATCCATACACATTTTGTGATAATCCATTTTGTGTTTTGCAGCAAGAAGTTCTTCATCTGAATCTAGATAAAGAGGAATGTCTTGTTTCAAAATTTTATGGTCAAATGGTTTATCTCTGTAAACCTCTGGGTCAGATTTACCACCATAATACTCCCACTTCTTTCGTTTGAGAACATTATACTGTCCTTCAGACATAAGATGCAGTTGTCTATAATTATTGAAAATGGTTAGATATTTTTGGTGAAGTGATGCAGACTTCAGAGACTCATCTGCGAGTTCCAAGTCATCCATCTTTAGGTCTTTTTCAGCCATTGACTGAAGTTCATCTAGTTTCATTATATTTCACATCCTTAATTATAAAACGAGCAGAGATTGGTTAGAACTTGCTGTTCTATATTATCTCACTGAGGAGACTCAAAGTTGATTGTTCAAGTCAACCTTATCATCTGCTCATAGTTATTTATAATACTACAATTTCGTAGAAATCGTAATTCATAGTCACTGTTGCAGTAAGTGGTGATGCATCAGTATCTTGAGTATTAAACTGTAGTCCACTCAAAGAAGTTGGATACATGTTTCTAAAGTTTGCCTGTATAACAGGATTGTTCTTATTTGTCAAGATAGTTAATGTCGCATCTGTAGTCAGAACATTTGGGTTAGTCAATTCACCATTGATAGGTTCTTTGTATCCCTCTTGAGTGGCTTCATTGACTGCATTTGCAAATTGTGTAGGAGATTTTGGGAAACCAATACCTGTCATCCAATCATGTATTTCTCTCCAGTTCTGAAGATTTTCTTGGACAATAAAGGTTAGTTCCATCGGACTAAAATCAAGAGTGTCTCCCATAAAGGGCATGGAAGTATAACGTGAATTTAGAACTGCATCTCCCCCAAACGCAATGCCAGGCAGATTTGCCTCAGTAACATGATACTGAGTATTCGGAATCTTCAACATATCAAACCTAAACTGTGTTGGTCTGGCAAAGTCGAAGTTATCTGGTTGTCTACTTAA
>Ga0209654_1001329_pt1 | contig 19971 bp, 19 predicted proteins | sample SaaInl1SG_22_DNA_FD_184646 | JGI IMG/M metagenome (GOLD analysis project Ga0209654, IMG submission 184646) | Marine microbial communities from expanding oxygen minimum zones in the Saanich Inlet - ESP_161SG_22_DNA (SPAdes) (version 2) | ecosystem: Environmental > Aquatic > Marine > Intertidal... | reverse complement strand
CCGTGCTGTAAATGCCCTGACACTGTTCTTGTAGAACAGCGCTCTTAAAACACAAAATCTAATCAAGCAAGCTTGTTAGATTTTTGTGTTTTCACCCCGATTTGAGTCAGGGCGCTTAATCGTGGAGCAGAGGGGAGTGAAATCGAACTTTTTTAGAGAAGATTTATCAAAAATGATAAATCTTTAAGCTTTGTAATTGTTGGTTCAAGTCCCGCCTTCAGTACAGTCGAACCCGCAACCTAGTTTGCGGGTTTTTTGTTTTTAAAAGAGTCTAAAAGTTTGTTTAAAAAACAGAGGTTTTGCTTCGAAAATAGCTCAATGAGGTGTACGATTATCCTCAAGAATAATATTTTGTTTTTGGGGATATTTTTTTCAATTAAGCCAATGAAAATTATTTAAACAATCCAGAGTTTATTTCGAAAACAGAGCAATTGGGAGTACAATTGTCCCCAAGAATAATATATTATTTACGGGGATATAAATTTCAATAAATTCTGTAGAATATGCTTTTAAACTAATCTCTTAAAATCTTTGATAATCCAATAATTTTATTTGAATTATCAACTAATTTCAACAAATAAAAACCTTTATCTAGTTCAGATAAATCAATTTCTTTTGAATAAGACTTAATCATTTCTTGACCATTCATTGAATAGATAATAGCAAAATTAAATTCGGCATTTATATTTATTGTTGATTTTGTTGGATTTGGATAAAAATTAATTCTTTGATTTACAGGTTTTAGAGATAAAGAATTTTCTTGTTCTCCAAAGATACTATACCAGCTTTGATTACCATCAAACATATCATCAACTCCATCCGCCTGATCAGTGTAAGCCGTCAAGGCATATTCATCATTTGGATCAGCGTTTTCTAAAAAAAAGGATGTTACAAGACCTAAATCAATGTTATTTTCATAAGAGTAACCTGTTGGACTTCCAAAATGGAGCATGTAACCACTAATGTTTTGTTCAATATTTGGATCCCAAGAAAAGTTTATTCCATTCCCAAGCACTTCGTAATCAAGATTTGTATTTGGTAAAACAGCTTGAGATAGTTGTGCAATGGATTTTATTGGAGTATAATTTACAAGTCCAATATTTGAATCATCAAACCAATCAAAAATTCTTTCAGCAATGATATTTTCATCATTTGTATCCCAAAAATTACTAGAGGCATCAATATCACTTAAATAGGAGGGCCGTCTATTTCTAAACTCATAAGGAGCGTTGTTTCGATAAAACTTGTTGTTGGAAATATCGAAAGTTGGATTTCCGTTTTCTGGAGAAAAAGAATCAACTGTAGCATATTCAGAATTATTGAAAGCAAAAAGGTTTTTTCGAATGTAAACATCTGGACTCCATGCATTTTGAGTGTTTACTCCTGCTACAAAACCTTCATTTTTTATAATCATATTATTTTCAACCAAATAGCTACCACCTTGTTTTATTTCAACTGCTACCTTTTCATTTTTGACGATTATATTATTAGAAATGTTATGGTTAGCATATTGAGCTGTAATTCCATATTCGTTTCCAAAAATAATATTGTTTAATATTGAATATTGTCCATTTCCCCTTGAGTATATTCCTTCGTGATTATTATCGAAGATTATGTTTTTTGTAATTATTTGACTACCATTAGCAAGAGCCTGTATCCCTGAAGATTGATTAGAATAAATTTTATTTTCACTAAAAATAAAATCATGGTTACCTCCCGAATCACCTCCTGAAGTGGTGATACCACTTCCACCATTGTTTCTAGAAATTGTATTTAAAATTACAAGTGATTTGTTGTATTGATAACAGTTACATCTAATTCCATCATATTCATTAAAATAAAATTGAGAATTTGAGATCACGGATTTACCTACTGTACCACCAGTTCCTTTTTCGAAAACTATTCCCGATCCTCCGCTTTCTCTAATTATACTATTATAAATGTATAACGAAGTATTAACAACTTTTACAGACGAATTTGTGATATCGTCACCACCGAATTCAATAATTACATTTTCAAGTCTCGAACCTGAGACGTAGTTATGATTTTCGTCAAAAGTTGCTTCATTAGAAATCTCAGAAAACTCTATAAATTTCCAATCGCCTTTTTGTGGATTTTGACTTGCAGATGAAAATTTTATCATTGAGTTGTTAGTGCCAACAGCTTGTAGTTCGCCAAATATTTGAACGGAAAATGATCCATTGAATAGTACTTCAACACCAGGATCAATCGTAAGTGTTGCTCCACTATTAACTCTTACGTTATTTGTAATTAAGTATGGACTGTTTTGAAATGTCCAAGTTATATCGTCAGAAATTACTCCAGAAACATTCGTTTGTGAAATAACAAAAAAAGGAATTACTAGTAATAAAAATTTTATCATTTCAGGATGTAATTTTTTTAAAAATAGTTAAAATTGAATAACCTTTCTCAAAAAAATAAGCGATTGTTTCGAAAATAGTTCAATTGGGTGTACAGTCGAACCCGCAATCTAGGTTGCGGGTTTTTTGTTTTCAAAAAATTTCTTTTAAGTTATGTAAGAGCGCGAGTGATTGTTTCGAAAATAGCGCAATGGGGAGTACAGTCGAACCCGCAACCTAGTTTGCGGGTTTTTCTTTTCATTTTTTTAAGATGTTTTAATAAGGCATTCATGTTGCCTTTTTGTTAAGCCACTTTATTCTAAGATTTTAGCGTATGTTTTTTTTTTAACTTTACATAATGGAAAAACATTTACTTCTCCTTTTAGGATTTTTTGTTTCCCCTTTTCTTTTTGGTCAAATATTAACCGTTAATTCTGGATCCTCTGTGTCTATTCCTTCAGGGAGCTCTGTTACCCTTGGCGGTTTGGAGATTGCTCCGTCTGATACCTATGTGATTAGTGGTGACATTGCGGTGTCTCGTTCCGCTTCTGCAATTACTGCGGGTGATAATAGCTCTGTGTCTCGTGTTTATAGCACTACGGCCTTGCTTTCAGGATTTACAGGAACCCTTACATTCTCCTACCTTGAAGGAGAACTTAACGATATTGCTGAAGAAGACCTTGTTTTAGAGTTACAAGCAGATGATGATAGCTGGACGTCTTACAATGGAACAGTAAATGAAACAAACAATACGGTTAGCTACACCTTTAATGATGCAGTATCTTTTAAAGCTGTAACAGCAAGCGCAGCAGGCGCTACACTGACTGTAGAAGGCATCAGCCCAACCACAAGCAGTATCTATGTTTACCCAAACCCAACAGCTAATCGTGTTTACATACAAGCAGAGAACGTAACAAAAGCAGAACTCTTTGACCTTACGGGCAGAAGAGTACAGAGCACAAACCAAGACGAAATCGATTTAAGTAACATAAGTAGCGGCTCGTATATCCTACAAGTCACCACACAAAACAATACCACACAGACATTTAAAGTCATCAAAGAATGAAACGAGTTTTACTAACATTAACGCTTGTGCTTTTTATAATGCCAATAGTTAAAGCACAGGACCTTCCTTCATACATCCCAACAGATGGATTGGTTGCTTATTACCCATTCAATGGAAACGCAAATGATGAAAGTGGAAATGGAAACCATGGGACTGTTAATGGAGCAACTTTATCATATAACAGAAATGGTGACGATAATTCAGCATATGATTTTCAAGTTTTAGATTGGGATTCAGGGAATAATGGAGGAGATTATATATACATCCCTCATAGTAGTGAGTTTAATTTTGAATCTTTTACCTTAAGTGCATGGGTCTACAGAAAATCAGCAGGAGCGTCAAATAGTCCACAACACTTAACAATAATGAGAAAATTTGAGGAGGGTTACAATAACCCTAATGGTGAGTCGTGGCATTTTGATATTGCACATGGGACCAACAATGGAGGATCAATACTAATTGGGAGAGTTATTGAACAATCCCCAAGTCCAGCGACTAAATTTGAATGTGCATCAACTAATACTATAATAGAGAAAGAATGGACAAATGTAATAATGACTTACTCTGACAAGACAATAAAAACATTTATTAATGGGGTTGAAAGTTGCTCATCAACAAATAATAATATCACATTAAACACTCTTGGGACTTCTGGCATTTCAATTGGAATGTCTGTTCAAGCAAATGGGAATTGGGGGCCGTTTGATGGGTCTATTGATGATGTTGGTATATGGAACAGAGCCCTAACGGATCAAGAAATACAAAATCTATATACCTCATCAACTGGTGATATTATATTAAACGGAACCGTGAGCGCTGAAAACAACCAAATTAAAAATGTAGCAGACCCTACAGAGGCACAGGATGTTACTACCAAAAGCTATGTAGATAACAGCGTTTCAAACACGTATTCTCAAGCAGAAGTAGATGCTATAATTTCAGCTCTACAAAATCAGATTAATGACTTAAAGCCATTAAAAGATGTAGACGGGAACAACTATGAATATATAAGATACGGCGACCAAGTCTGGACGGTAGAGAATGCTGAAATGGTAACGTATAGAGACGGCACTGAAATACCGCAGGTTACGGATGCAACAGAATGGGAAGGCCTTACTACAGGCGCTTGGTGTTATCATGACAATGACCCTACAAAGCCAAGACTCTATAATTGGTATGCAGTTGCAGGAATCCACGACACAGACCCAAACACCCCTAATAAAGAATTTGCACCTGAGGGTTGGCACGTACCCACAGATGCCGAGTGGAATACCCTTGAAAACTACCTTATTGCCAATGGCTATAACTATGATGGCACTACTACAGAAAACAAAATAGCCAAAGCCATGGCATCTAATACAGGTTGGGGCGCTTCAAATTACACAGGCACACCAGGCAACGACCAAAGTTTAAACAACGACAGTGGTTTTAACGCCTTCCCTGAGGGTCTCCGTGTCAACGATGGTTCGTTCAACAATGAGGGTTACAGTGCAACCTTTTGGAGTTCCTCTGAGGGCAATACAAATCTCGCATGGTACCGCAGCCTGGACAAGGTTAACAGTACCCTAGCCAGGAGCTACTTCTCCAAGCGATTCGGTTTTTCGGTGCGTTTTGTTAGGGATTAAAAACTTGACTCTTGACGCTTTAAGGGGCTGCCTTAAAAGCAGCCCCGTCTTTTAAACCAGCGCCGTAAGGCGCTTAAAAAATCAAACTCAATTTTGGGTTTGATTTTTTAAGAAATTAATACAAAACTGTTTAGAAGTTCGAGTGTTTGTTTCGAAAATAGCTCAATTGGGTGTACAAAACCCACAACAATTGTTGTGGGTTTTGTTTTTTCAAATAGATTATAAAAGTTTGTTTAAAAAATAGAGGTTTTGCTTAGAAAATAGCTCAATATAACAACGCAATCTATACAATCAAAATAGTTAAATCAATAGCCTGATGTACCATTAAACTTTGCATGAATACCGGTAATGGTTAGTTGCCCATAACCGTCTACATGGCCTCTAAGACTCCATGTTGGTACCGGATTGTATTGAGAGTCTCCACTATTTCCTGAGGGAGTGATATAAAATTCAAAATTCTTATAAACCCCTCCTAAAGCTGTACTCCCACTCATCTCATTCGTGAAACCGTCATTCCAAATGGGTGTAAAACGATCATTATAACCCCCATCATCACCAATTCCATAAGTCATTCCTGTTTTTTGTATATATTGTTCTGAGGGGGTGTATTCGCCATTACTTCCACCGCTACGAATAACTCCTGAGACAAACCAGTTTGGGTGAATTTCTGATTGTGAGGATTGCTTAACCTGAATAGTATTATGTGTACTGTTCCATGAAAACCTTAAAACTCCGAGCTCAAACAAAATAACATCTTCACCTGGATTTGTTTTTACTTGAGCGGCTTTTATTTCATATGTTTTAAAATTATCTATTTGTCCTTGCAAGTCGGCTTCTAAATTATCAGCATCAGTTTGTGTATAAATGGTTGGCTTATCAGTCAAATCATTATAACTCCCACTAAATGAATTTACATTGCTATCCACATAAATTTTTGTAGCTACATCTTGAGCATAAACAGGATCGGCTACATTTTTTATTGAATTATTTTCTATGCTAACAACGCCACTCAATAATATGTCTGCAGGCATTAAAGGACCGTTGTTAGCTACAAAATAAGGGTTTGCATTACTCCCGTGAAGATTAATTGTGTGGTTAGCATTACTAGAATCTTTAAAGGCATCAGTTTCATTTTCTACATTTAGAAGAAGTTCTGTTCCAGAAATGTTTTCTAAATCTTGGAAAACAGGCGTAAAATCTGATGTATATACAGCGGTACCCTTTACATACCTGATTTTTGATATCCAACCATCAATTGAACAAGTCCAGCCTGGATTTGTTCCTATATTTATCGTATTAGTATCCATAAATTTTCCTCCAGAACAGGATTTTGATGCGGATAATTGTCCGTCAACATACCAATTTAGAGTTTCGCCTACTCTAACTAATGCAATATGTTTCCAATTACCAACCCAATCTGAAGCGGTATAGCTGAATGTTAGGTCTCCACATCCCATTCTGAGTTGTGGTTTTCCCTGAGATTGAATAGCCAGCCAAAAATTACTTTGATTGTATGATAGAATTCCTGCTTTATATCCAGCATATCCACCTGTATCCCAGGCATCAATTTTAATCCACATTTCGAAAGTAAAATCACCAGTTTCAAAAAACGCACCATTTGAATTATCAATGGAAAGATAATTTGAATTCAAATCAACAAGACGGATACTATTTTGAGCAAAGGTTAGAGATGTAATTGAGAATAAAAAGAGTATAAAAATATTTTTCATTGTTTAATTATTTTAAATGTTTCTGTGGTATTGTTTTGTGTGGTGACTTGTAGGATGTACGAGCCGCTACTTATGTTACTTAAATCGATTTGGTCTTGATTTGTGCTGTGTACTCTTCTTCCCATAAGATCAAAGACTTCTGCTTTTGTTATGTTTTCTGCTTGTATGTAGATTCGATTGGCAGTTGGGTTAGGATAAACGTAGATACTGCTTATAGCTGAGCTTAGGTCTTCAATGGTTAGTGTAGTACCTGCTGCGCTTGCTGTTACGGCTTTAAAAGATACTGCATCAGTAAAGGTATAGCTAACCGTATTGTTTGTTTCATCAACAGTTCCTGTGTATGACGTCCAGCTATCGTCGTCTGCTTGAAGTTCTAAAACAAGATCCCCTTCCGCTATACCATTAAGCTCTCCATCAAGGTATGAAAAGATAAGCGTGCCTGTAAAGCCTGAAAGCAAGGCTGTAGTGCTATACACCCGAGACACAGAACTGTTGTCTCCAGCAGTAACAGCTGTTGCTGTTCTCGAAACATCATTAGCACCATTTATTACGTAGGTATCATCAGGTGCAATTTCCAGTCCGCCAAGGGTAATGGAGCTCCCTGAAGCAATGGATACAGAAGAACCCGAATTAACTGTTAAAATTTGACTAAATAAAAAAGAAGAGAAAAATAATAAAGTAGTGGTAAGCAAATGCTTCATAGGTGATTTATTTTTGAATAAAATAAACACCTAAAAATGGTATAAGTAGTTATCTTACGTTTAGTACAAACATACAACATAATAAAATTAAAAAAACTCAAAATTGAAAAAGAATCAAACCCTTAACTATTATTTAATATGTTGTAAAACAGTAGAGAAGGTTTTGGAAAAAAATATCCCCAAAAACAACAAGTTATTCTCGGGAATAAAGTGGAGAAGAAGGGATTCGAACCCTCGACCTCTTGACTGCCAGTCAAGCGCTCTAGCCAACTGAGCTACATCCCCAAATATTTTTTCGCCAACGACGTTTAGCCAACTGAGCCCCGCCAGAACGATCTGTCGGAATTGTACAGTCAATAGGGAGGGTAAATTTACTAAAAATCAAGAAGTTTATAGACTTTAAATAAAGCGTTAATTTTGAGGCTATGAAACCCAACGCAAAAATTGTCGTTTATACCACCATTCTTGGTCCGTATGATGGACTTCTGCCACAACCAAAATATGAAGGGATAGATTACGTTTGTTTTACCGATCAGAAATTCCGATCCAAAACATGGAACATAGTGCCGCTAAAGGCCAAAGATCTCAGTCCAGCACGCACATCAAGGCATCCCAAAATTGCCCCCCATCTTTATTTAAAAGACTACGATTATTCCATTTACATTGATGGGAATATCTTATTGGTTCGCAATCCAATACCACTACTTAAAAAAGTTATATCAAACACGCCTATGGGAATTTTTGACCATAATCAATGTTCCGATGCGCGTGATTGTGTTTATAAAGAACATCAAGCCATTGTTGATTTATACCATGAAAGTGGCGTTTTGAAAGATAATTTTGAAGTCATGGAAAATCACATGAAACGCTACCGTGACCAAGGATATCCAGAAAATAATGGACTGATTGCAGCAACAATAATGTTACGAAACCACCATCATCCAGAAGTCATAAAAACCATGGAAACATGGTGGGAAGAATTTTCTAACGGCAGCAAGCGAGATCAACTCAGTTTTAATTACGCTGCTTGGAAAAATAATTTTTTACCATTTATTATTAATGGAGACGTAAGGAACAACCCCTATTTTTATATGATAGGCATTCATCGAAAAAGCTATAAAAGCAAGTATTTTCGTTACAGGCTTAAACGCTTTTTTGGACGTATAACGCATCCAAAGCCAACAGTACTATAAAAACCAATACAAGGCTTTAATTAGACAGTAAATAGGATGGTAGCTCAGCAATAGAGGGTATGATGCCATTTGGACTGATATCACTTTGCTTTACAAGTGCTTCGCGATATTTCCCTGTTTGCACCAATACGGCTTGATATCCCGCATCTTGTGCACCTTGAATATCATTTACCAAGTCATCACCCACCATCAAAAGTTCGTTGGGTTTTGACCCGAGTAGTGAACTTCCCATTTCAAAAAAAGCTTGGCTTGGCTTTCCTACTACCTTTGCTTTTTTTCCAGTTGCGTGTTCTAGCGCAGCTACAAATGCACCGCTGTCCAATTGTAGCCCAGCCTCGGTTTGAAAATATCGTCCTTTGTGAAGCGCAATAAGCTCAGCGCCCCTTAGGATTTGATTCATCAATTCATTGAGTAAATCGTAGTCCCAAGAATTTCCAATATCCCCAATTACAATGGCTTCAGGATTTTTTAGAATATTAGGCGGATAATCTTTTTGTGCGGATTTCGTGAGAATTAATCGGCAGCGTTTTAACCCCATTTTTTCAAGCTGCAGCACCCCAGCATAATTTGCACTTAGCAGTTCACCTTCTTGAATGTTGAGACCTAATTCCTTAAGTTTTTCCGTAAGGGCACTTCGTGAAAGCGTGGTATTGTTGGTAATAAATTGATATTTAATTCCCTGTTTACGCAGCCAAGCAAGCGTTTCGTTTCCGCCAGAAATTAACTGATTCCCTACGTAAAACACGCCGTCTAAATCAAACAATACACCCGTAATGGATTTCATAACCTATCAATCGTTTATTCCGTATTTTTGCCTCGTTGTATAACAACAAAGATATGGGGAATCAAAAAATATCTGAGGGCGTACATGTGCATAGCGAAAACGCTGTGGCTGCCATTACGTTTGCGCACCCCAAGCACAATTGTTTTCCACAAGAACAACTAAGCGCTTTAACTGCCGCCATTGATTCCTGTGCGAAAGACTCAGCGGTTCACGTTATTTTACTACAGAGTGACCCTAGCAAAGCTTTTTGTGCAGGCGCTTCTTTTGATGAGCTTCTTGCCGTAAAAACACCCGAACAAGGAAAAACTTTTTTTATGGGCTTTGCAAACCTTATCAATGCCATGCGTGTGTGCAGAAAACCGATCGTTGGACGTATTCACGGTAAGGCGATCGGCGGGGGTGTGGGTATCGTTGCAGCTTGTGACTATGCTATCGCAACGCAAACCGCTCAAGTACGTCTGTCCGAATTGGCCATTGGTATTGGACCTTTTGTAATTGCCCCTGCGGTGGAGCGCAAGACTGGCACAGCAGCTTTAGCCTCATTAGCCTTACAGCCCAAACAATGGAAATCTGCGGATTGGGCGTTACAAAACGGGCTTTTCACGGAAGTTTTCGATGATTTTGATGCAGCAAATAATGCAGCTGTTACAAAAGCTACGCAGTTGGCAAGCTTTGCGCCTGAAGCCGTTGCCGAACTCAAAAAAACACTTTGGGCAAATACCGACCATTGGGCAGAACTTCTTTCAAAAAATGCTGAAATTTCAGGGAGACTCTTACTTTTGCCACAAACACAGGCTACACTTAAACAACTTAAATCGAACGGATGAGTAAAATTCGTATTACCAAAAGCTTTTCATTTGAAACTGGGCACGCACTTTACGGCTACGATGGACTTTGTAAAAATGTACATGGTCACAGCTATAAACTTGATGTCACGGTTATTGGCACACCCATAGGAGACTCCAACAATGTTAAATACGGAATGGTTATCGATTTTAAAGACCTCAAAAAAATAGTGAAAGGTGAGATTGTAGATGTCTTTGATCATGCCACCGTTTTTAATCAAAATACACCGCATGTGAACTTGGCAAAAACATTGGAAGAAAGCGGGCATAAAGTATTATTAGTCGATTATCAGCCTACTAGTGAAGAAATGATTATTGATTTTGCCGCGAAAATTCAAGCAAAACTCCCTAAACAAATCAAGCTGCATCACTTGCGATTGCAAGAAACAGCCACCTCATTTGCCGAGTGGTACGCTGCCGACCAGTAATTCTTATTTTTGCACCATGAACATACCCAAGGGAAAAAAAGTTTATTTCGCTTCTGACAATCATTTGGGCGCACCCAATCTTGAGAAAAGTAAGGTACGTGAAAAGCAATTTGTGGTTTGGCTCGATAACATCAAAGCGGATGCTGCCGCAATTTACTTAATGGGTGATTTGTTTGATTTATGGATAGAATACAAAAGAGTTGTTCCAAAAGGTTTTGTTCGCGTTTTGGGCAAACTTGCCGAACTATCCGATAGTGGTATTCCAATATACTTTTTTGTTGGTAACCACGACATGTGGATGCAAGACTATTTTGAAACTGAATTGGGAATTCCGGTATATTACGAGCCCCAACAAATCACACTTAATAACACCTCTTTTCTTATTGGGCATGGCGATGGTTTAGGACCCGGCGACAAGGGTTATAAGTGTATGAAAAAAGTATTCCGAAATCCATTTATTCAATGGCTATACCGCCTTATTCACCCCGATTTGGGTCTGCGTATTGCACAGCATATGTCTTTGAAAAACCGTTTGATTTCAGGAGACGATGATAAAATTTATAACGGTCCAGACAGCGAGTGGTTGGTGCATTACTGCAAGGAAAAGTTAAAAACCCAAAACACCGACTATTTTATTTTTGGACATCGTCACTTACCGTTGGATATTGAACTATCCAAAACAGCGCGCTACATCAATTTGGGAGATTGGCTTGAATATAATACCTATGCCGTTTTTGATGGTAATTCGGTTACCCTAAGCACTTGGGAAACGCCATGATAGAACAAAAAAACCACCACTACGAATACGCAGTACTTGTTGGCATCATTAATCAACAGCAAAACGAGCAACAAGTTCAAGATTATATGGATGAGTTGGCATTTTTGACGCATACGGCAGGTGGCGAGGTTAAAAAACGATTTACCCAAAAACTAGATACACCAAACCCCAAAACTTTTATTGGAAGTGGTAAAATGGAAGACGTACTTGCTTTTGTAAAAACACATGACATCAGTACTGTTGTTTTTGATGATGAATTGACCCCTGCTCAACAAGGAAATATTGAAGAACTTTTGAAGTGTAAAATTTTAGACCGTACAGGACTTATTTTAGACATTTTTGCCCAACGCGCCAAAACCAGTTATGCCCGAACTCAGGTAGAATTGGCACAGTATCAATATCTATTACCACGACTAAAAGGACTTTGGACGCACTTGGAACGCCAACGTGGAGGTATTGGAATGCGTGGCCCGGGAGAAACCGAAATTGAAACCGATCGACGTATAGTCCGTGATAAAATCTCATTACTCAAAAAGAAACTCACTACCATAGACCGTCAAATGGCTACCCAGCGTGGTAATCGTGGTGCGCTGGTGCGTGTTGCATTGGTAGGCTATACCAATGTTGGGAAATCCACGCTAATGAATGTGTTGAGTAAAAGCGATGTTTTTGCCGAAAACAAACTCTTTGCTACGCTTGATACTACTGTGCGTAAAGTAGTGGTCGAAAACCTTCCTTTTTTACTTTCCGATACAGTGGGGTTTATACGGAAGTTACCCACCCAATTGGTAGAAAGTTTTAAAAGTACATTGGACGAAGTTCATGAAGCCGATTTGCTTTTACATGTTGTCGATTTGGCACACCCGCAGTTTGAGCAGCATATTGCTTCTGTAAATGAATTACTTGCAGAACTCAAGGTGCAGGACAAACCCACATTGATGGTGTTTAATAAAATTGATGCGTATGCTCCAGATGCTTTTGACGAAACCGATTTGATTGCTGTTCGGGGAAGCGAACATTATTCACTTGAGGAATGGAAAGAAACGTGGATGGCAAAAACCGAAGGAGAATCTGTATTTATCTCTGCAGCAAAAAAAACCAATTTACAGTACTTTAGGCAACGTCTTTATCAAAGTGTACGAAAGCTTCATATTACCCGATTTCCATATAACCATTTTCTTTATCCTGAAATTGAGGTTGGGGAAGAGTAACTATATCTTCACGTTAACACCAATTCCAAACACTTAGCGTACCTGTAAGCCTTGCACGGCATTATCGTCTTAAAGAAGGTGTAAAATCAAATTAGCAGCAATATTTTTATTTACCGTTATATTAAATATAGCTTGATAATCCAAGTCCACGTTTTGGGGCTTATCTAAATAATTACTATATAGTACCAAACGCTGCTCAAAAGTTATGTTTTCAAAAAGATGAGCAAGCCAAAATGCGTTTAGCGCAGCACCAAATTCTAGGTGTGAATTTTTTCCTTTTTCAACACCAAAAAAAGGCTCGTCAACACTTAAGAAAATAAGTGTCCTTTAAAAAAGCATAGTACTTTAAAGATGCTATTTCAGCGTCATCCGCACTCCAACCCCAAAAACCTCACGCACTTGTAAGCGTTGTACAGCGTTGTCATCATAAACCAACTGTAGAACAAGGTTGGTAGAAACATATTCGTTTACTTGCAATTCGGCAGCAATTTGGTAGTCGATATCTACATTTTCTGCCTTATCTAAATAATCGGAATACAACCCTAGACGCTGTTCAAGGGTCATATTTTCCATAGGGGAAAATTTATATAATGCATTTACAGAAGCACCCAATTCAAAGCGGTGATTATCGCCTTTTTGTACCCCAAAATATTCTTTCCCCTCGGGTAAATCCATCGTGAATTTTCTGCTTACTAATGTCAATCGCTGGGTAAAAGGGGCAATGTTTACCCATAAATTTTTGGATTTTTTCCAATACAAACCCACCCCTAATTGAATGTAAACTGGAGAGAAAAAATGGGTTCTAAGGGTTCGGGTTTCATTGCCATTTTCATCTTCGCCGTAAGAGTAGCCACGTGCAAATTGTGTTTTCACCCCAAATACGGTAGAATAGCTCCAAGTAGTGCTAAATTTTTTCCCCAAAAAAGATTGTAAATCAAAGCGGTCATTGGTTTTACGCAAAAATTTTGTGCCGCTTAGTTTCGTTAGTCCAAAATCACCCAAAAATTTGGTGTCCCAGTTCCAGCCATTTTTACTGTAACTAACATCATAATCTGTGTGAAAACTCAGGGAAACACTGTTTTGACCTCCAGAAGCCCATTCGCTAAAGGCTGTTTGATTAAACAAAAGTTTGGCAATACCTCCTCTTTTCCAATCCTTTTCAGACGTTTGTAAAGAGTCAGTTTGAGCATAAAGCATGGCATTCATAAGGATAAAGTAAGCCGCAATGCTTTTTTTCATAAATATTTATTTTGGTTTAGAATATAAAGGTACAGATGAACAGGCTTCTCCGTAAGACAACTTTCGCACCACTGGAATTAGTTTTGCTGTCAATATGCCCATGGCTTGTTGCGGAACGGGTTTGTTTGCACAGCCCTTTATCATCACAAGTCCATTTTGGTAGGGTGCGGCGTCAAAAACGGATAATTTTTCTGTAAAAAGAAAACGTTCTAAATCATCGATAGTACCAACAACAACAGCTTTTGTGACAGGTTGTAAATAGCGAATCAAGAGTAATGTAGCCCACTGTGGCACCAGTATATCATCTGGGCAATGCACCGCTACAAAATGATTTTTGTAAGACGTCCAATCGTGGCTTTGCAATCGTTCTCTAAAAGATTGTTCACGTAATAGCACACCATCGTCTAAAAAATCGGTAATAGAAAGTAATGTTCGTATTCCTTCAGGGTAGAACTCCTCCAAATCAATCACTTGAAGGACACTATTTGCCACACGATTGATAATCTCTCCTGCCATTACAGAAACCCGAGTTCAAGTTTGGCTTCTTCGCTCATTAGTTCGCGCGTCCATGGTGGGTCAAAAGTAAGTTCTAATTCCACTTCGTTTACCTCGTCCAAAGACCGTACTTTTTCTTTTACCTCTTGTGGCAGTGATTCCGCCACAGGACAGTTGGGCGTGGTGAGGGTCATTAGTATTTTCACATCGTTATCCTCATTGACAAATACATCATAAATTAGCCCCAATTCATAAATATCCACAGGAATTTCAGGGTCGTAAATGGTCTTTAAGGTCTTGACAATTTTTTCTCCAAGTGCAGCAGTATCCATCATGATGTAAGTTGCGTTTGGTACGCTATGGCGTACATTTTTAATTGTTTAATCATGGAGACTAGACCATTTGCGCGCGTAGGCGAAAGATGCTCTTTTAGTCCAATTTTATCAATAAACCCCGTGTCGGCAGCTAAAATATCTTTGGGATGTTGGTTTGAAAACACACGGATAAGAATAGCAATAATTCCTTTTGTGATGATGGCATCGCTATCGGCTGTAAAAGCAATTTTATCTTTTTCGAGTTCTGCGTGTACCCAAACTTTACTCTGACACCCTTTAATAATGTGATCGTCCGTTTTGTATTCGGGGTCAATTAACGGCAATGATTTTCCAAGTTCAATCATATATTCGTAACGTTGCATCCAGTCGTCAAACATGGCAAATTCGGATACAATTTCTGCTTGTTGTGCTGCTATATTCATAGGATAAAGATACGGATTAACGCAACATACTAACTGCTTTTTCAACGCCCGCTACAAATCGCTCGACCTCTTCGTGGGTGTTGTAAAAGGCAAAAGAAGCGCGTACCGTTCCTGGAATTTGATAAAAATCCATAATGGGTTGGCAGCAATGATGTCCTGTTCTAACGGCAATTCCCATTTTGTCAAGGAGTGTTCCAATATCGTATGGATGTAATCCATCGACATTAAATGAAATTACGGCTACCTTGTTTTGAACATCGCCATAAATACGCAAGCCTTCGATTCTATTTAGCTTTTCTGTAGCGTGTTGCAGCAAGTCGTTTTCGTGGGCTGCAATGGCATCAAAGCCAATACGGTTCATATAATCGACAGCAGCACCAAAGCCCACACCACCTGCAATATTGGGTGTGCCTGCTTCAAATTTATGTGGCAAATCGGCGTAGGTTGTTTTTTCAAAGGTTACTTGATCTATCATTTCACCACCTCCTTGGTAGGGTGGAAGTTTACGTAGCCATTCTTCATTGCCGTATAGCATACCAATTCCTGTTGGACCGCAAATTTTATGTGCGGATGTAGTATAAAAATCCGCGTTTAGTGCTTGCAGATCAGGAACCAAATGCGGTGTGGCTTGAGCACCATCGATAAGTACGGCGGCACCAACCGCATGCGCTTTTTCAATAATATGTTCAACGGGATTAATAATGCCCAAAGCATTTGAAACATGATTCACAAAAACCACTTTGGTGCGATTGTTTACAAGCTGGTCATAAGCGTCAATATCTAGGATTCCCGCATCTGTCATTGGAATAACTTTGAGTGTTGCGCCGGTGCGCTCGCAAAGCATTTGCCATGGTACAATATTAGCATGATGTTCTAATGAAGACACAATGAGTTCATCCCCTTGTTTTAGCAAGGATGCAAATCCATTTGCCACCAAATTAATGGCGTGGGTAGTACCCGGAGTTAAGATAATTTCGTGCGCAAATTTGGCATTAAAATGTTGCTGAATTTTTTTTCTTGCAGCCTCAAACTGATCCGTCGCTTCTTGGCTTAATGCATGAACGCCTCTGTGGATATTGGCGTTGGTGTGCTTGTAATAATCACCAATTGCATCAATGACTGGAAGTGGCGTCTGCGATGTTGCAGCGTTATCCAAATACACCAATGGCTGTCCATTTACCTTTCGATGTAATATGGGAAAGTCATTTCTAATTTGTGCTAAATCAAGGGAGGTATTATACATCAAACCCAATATTTACACCTAATTTATTTGCAATCAATTTATTGATACGTTTTTTAACTGAATCAATTTGAACACTTTGCAATACATTATTTGCAAAGGCATAGGTGAGCAGCCCGCGTGCTTCCTTTTTTGGAATACCACGAGATTGAAGATAGAAAAGGGCATCTTCATCCAATTGACCAATGGTACAACCGTGGCTACATTTAACGTCGTCGGCAAAAATTTCAAGCTGTGGTTTTGTGTTAATGCTTGCTTTGTCATCCATCAAAATGTTATTATTTTGTTGGAAGGCATTGGTCTTTTGTGCTTCTTTTTCAACAATAATTTTTCCGTTGAAAACACCCGTTGCATTTTCGGCATAGATGCCTTTGTAGTCCTGATGACTTTCACTGTTAGGCTGCGCATGATGCACTAGTGTGTGATGATCTACAAATTGCTTTCCCTCAATAAGGGTAATACCTTTCATCGTAGAGTTGATTTCGGGAGCCTTGTGATAGAAATTTAGGTTATTTCGTGTGAGTTTTCCACCAAACGAGAAGGTATGCACCTTGGCGTGACTGTGTTTTTGTTGCGAAATATAGGTGCTATCTATAAGGGATGCTTCTGTATTATCGTTTTGGATTTTGTAGTAATCCAATTGGGCGTTTTGTTCTGTAAATATTTCAGTAACCACATTGGTAAACGTAGCCTCCGATGTCAAGCTTTGATGCCGCTCCACAATTTGTATTTCAGCATTTTTCTCCAACACAATCAAATTGCGTGGTTGCAGAATCATATTTGGATTTTTGTCCGTAGCAAAATGAATAATTTGCACAGGTTTTTCTACCACCTTTCCTTCGGGGACATAAATGTATGCACCTTCTTTTGTAAAGGCCGTATTGAGTGCTGTAAGGGACGCTTCCTTTTCAGCAATTTGGTTAAAATATTTTTTGATTACAGGCGCAAATTTTCTTTTAGTCAGTGCAGCAGACAACAAACAAACGTCCACCCCGTCATGCGTAGTTTCAGATAAATATGCATTGTAAACACCATCTACAAATACAATTTTATAGGTGTCAACGTCTTGTAAAATATATTGTTTAACCTCTTCGAGTTTTAGGTTTACTTCTTCCTTTGGAAATACAGAATAAAGGGTTTTGGTAAGCGTTCTTAGCGAGGTATATTTCCATTCCTCAAGCTTTTTAGTGGGGAAGCCTTGTTGTTCAAATACTTCAATGGCAGCAGCACGCTCATCTTGCAATTTGCGCTGTGGGCCGCCTTGGGCATCAAATGCCAAATACGAAGACAATAAGGTTTCTTTTAAATCCATTATGCTCCTTGTTTTATCCAGTCGTAGCCTTTTTCTTCAAGTTCCAAAGCCAATTCTTTGGTTCCGGATTTTACAATTCTCCCTTCATGCAGTACATGTACAAAATCAGGAACGATATAATCCAACAATCGCTGGTAGTGGGTAATGACCACAATTGCGTTGTCCTTGCCTTTAAGTTTGTTTACGCCATTCGCTACAATGCGCAGCGCATCAATATCAAGTCCAGAATCTGTTTCATCTAAAATGGCAAGTTTGGGTTCAAGCATTGCCATTTGAAAAATTTCATTTCGCTTTTTTTCGCCGCCAGAAAATCCTTCATTAAGGGAACGTGATAAAAACCGCGAATCGATTTCTAAAAGGGCTGCTTTTTCACGAATTTTCTTTAGCATTTCGTTGGCAGGCATATCGTCAAGCCCTTGTGCTTTACGGTTTTGGTTGATAGCCGTTTTGATAAAATTAGTAACCGATACACCAGGGATTTCTACAGGATATTGAAATGATAAAAAGATACCAAGATGGGCGCGCTCGTCTGCACTAAGTTCGGCAATATCATCGCCGTTAAACAAAATACTCCCTTGCGAAACATCGTATTCTTCGTGTCCAGCTATCACGGTTGACAGGGTGCTTTTTCCAGAGCCGTTTGGACCCATAATGGCGTGTACTTCGCCGGGTTTTACGTCCAAATTAATTCCTTGAAGAATGGTTTTGCCTTCGCAACCGGCATGTAAATTATCAATGCTTAGCATGTGTTAGTTGGGTTTGAGAATAGAGTTGTCTTTCGGATTCACTAATGAATCAATAGAGGTGATTTTAATACGTTTGTCCCAACCCTCTTCTTCGGGTTGTTTGTTTTCTACTTTTCCTTTGATGTAAACGGGAATCATGTCGTATTCGTCACGCTTTAATGGTGTGCATAAATCGTGTAACTCATGCATTTTTTCGTCAATAATAACGCCATAAATTTCAGTACCGGTGTTGAGTACTGCTGCATCAGCCAAGTATAAAAACTCGCCGTAAAACTGCGGATTAGCATTTGATTTTTTCGGTGTTTGCGTGCAGGAGGCTGCAAAAGCAATTAATATAATAAAAGGGAATGTTCTCATGATTTAGGATTTATCCAACAGAGCCTTCAAGTGAAATTTCAAGTAATTTTTGAGCTTCCACAGCGAATTCCATTGGAAGTTTATTTAGCACTTCTTTACTAAAACCATTTACGATAAGCGCAATGGCTTTTTCAGTATCGATGCCTCGTTGGTTACAGTAAAAAATTTGGTCTTCACCAATTTTACTGGTCGTGGCTTCGTGTTCAATTTTTGCCGTTTTACTTTTTGCTTCGATGTATGGGAAGGTATGTGCGCCACATTTATTTCCCATCAACAATGAGTCACATTGTGAAAAATTCCGGGCATTTTTGGCATTGGCACCTATTTTCACCAAACCGCGGTAGCTATTTTGCGATTGACCCGCAGAAATACCTTTAGAGATGATGGTGCTTTTGGTGCGTTTGCCCAAATGAATCATTTTGGTGCCTGTATCGGCTTGTTGAAAATTGTTCGTAAGTGCAATGGAATAAAACTCCCCAATGCTATCGTTACCTTTCAAAATACAAGAGGGATATTTCCATGTAACGGCTGAACCTGTTTCTACTTGTGTCCACGAAATTTTGGATCGTTCGTGGCAAATACCACGTTTGGTCACAAAATTAAACACCCCTCCTTTTCCGTCCTTATCGCCTGGAAACCAATTTTGAACGGTCGAGTATTTTATTTCAGCATCGTCAAGGGCAATAAGTTCGACTACCGCAGCGTGCAACTGATTTTCATCTCTTGCAGGCGCCGTACAGCCTTCCAAATAACTGACGTAACTGCCTTCGTCTGCAATTACTAATGTGCGTTCAAACTGACCTGTTCCTGCCTGATTAATTCGGAAATAAGTAGAGAGTTCCATCGGGCAATGTACGCCTTTAGGAATATAGCAAAATGATCCATCTGAAAATACAGCTGAGTTTAGTGCTGCGTAGTAATTGTCCGTACGCGGAATTACAGACCCAATATATTTTTGAACCAATTCGGGATGTTCTTGGATGGCTTCTGAAATAGAACAGAAAATAATGCCTTTTTCAGCCAAAGTATCTTTAAAAGTGGTGGCTACTGAAACGGAATCCATTACGATATCAACGGCAACACCAGCTAGTTTTTTTTGTTCCT
>Ga0209654_1001327_pt1 | contig 20008 bp, 17 predicted proteins | sample SaaInl1SG_22_DNA_FD_184646 | JGI IMG/M metagenome (GOLD analysis project Ga0209654, IMG submission 184646) | Marine microbial communities from expanding oxygen minimum zones in the Saanich Inlet - ESP_161SG_22_DNA (SPAdes) (version 2) | ecosystem: Environmental > Aquatic > Marine > Intertidal... | reverse complement strand
CGAGAAGAAGATCGTAGGTGTAGCCCTTCATCTCTTCCTGGCGAGCAGTAGTCTCCTCGGCAAGAGCCAGCTGGTACTTGTAACCGATGTAGTAACCGTGGATGGCCTCGTCACGAATGATCAGACGGATCAGGTCAGCCGTGTTGGTTAGCTTGGCTCTTGAAGACCAGTACATCGGTAGGTAGAAGCCTGAGTAGAACAGGAAGCTCTCAAGAAGAGTCGAGGCAACCTTGCGCTTCAGCGGGTCATCACCGTTGTAGTAGCTGAGGACAATCTCGGCCTTCTTCTGCAGGTGAGGGTTATCCTCGCTCCAGCGGAATGCTTCATCGATGTCAGCGGTCGAGCAAAGTGTTGAAAACACAGAGGAGTAGCTCTTGGCGTGTACCGACTCCATGAATGCAATGTTGGTGATGACAGCTTCCTCGTGTGGGGTGCGGGCATCTGGTAGCAATGCAGCGGCACCGATGGTGCCCTGAATTGTGTCCAGCATTGTCAGGCCGGTGAAGACGTGCATCGTAAGCGTCTTCTCGTGAGGCTTTAGTGTCTCCCATGACTGGATGTCGTTTGAGATGGGGACCTTCTCTGGCAGCCAGAAGTTAGATGTCAGTCGGTTCCACACGTCCATGTCAATTGGATCTTCAATCTTGTTCCAGTTGACTGGGCGAGTTACTAGCTTGGTCTTTTCCATAATCTTCTTCCTTTATCTCTAGAGCATGCAGCTGACGCAGCTGTCAACTTCGGTGCCCTGTAGGGCCTGCTGACGAATGCGAATGTAGTAAATGGTCTTGATGCCCTTGCGCCAAGCGTTGATCTGTGCGCGGTTGACATCTCTGGTGGTGGCGGTGTCCTTGAAGAACAGGGTCAGTGACAAGCCCTGGTCAACGTGCTGGGTTGCAGCCGCGTAGGTGTCAATGATCTTGTCTGGACCAATGTCATAGGCATCGTCGTAGTAGTCCCAGGTGTCTTCCGAAAGGAATGGGGCTGGGTAGTAAACACGACCTAGCTTTCCTTCCTTGCGGATCTCAATGCGAGATGCGATTGGGTGAATTGAGCTGGTGGAGTTGTTGATGTAAGAAATCGAACCGGTTGGTGGCACAGCCTGAAGGTTCTGGTTGTAGATACCGTGCTCCATGACTGACTTTCTTAGCTTCTTCCAGTCAGCCTGGGTAGGAATCTTGGCACCTGACTTAGCAAAGAGCTCCTTGACCTTTTCGGTCTGTGGCTCCCAAGCCTGGTTTACGTACTTCTCGAAGTATTCTCCGGATGCATAGTCAGAGTTCTCGAAGTTGGCAAAGGTGCTGCCGCGCTCAATGGCAATCTTGTTTGAGGCTTGGATTGCGTTGAACACCACGGTGTAGAAGTAGATGTTTGTGAAATCAAGCGCTTCTTCGCTGCCGTAGTGAATGTGCTCACGAGCTAGGTAGCCGTGGAGGTTCATCTGGCCAAGACCAATCGCGTGTGACTTGTGGTTACCGTCGGAGATTGAACGAACGCTCACGATGTCTGACTGGTCGCTCACAGAGGTCAATGCGCGGATCGAGGTCTCAATGGTCTTTGCAAAATCTGGTCCATCCATTGCCATTGCAATGTTCAGTGAGCCCAAGTTACAAGAGATGTCCTTACCAATCTGGTCGTAGGAAAGGTCTGCGTTATAGGTGGTCGGTGTGTTCACCTGCAGAATCTCAGAGCAGAGGTTTGACATGTTGATGCGGCCCTCAATTGGGTTCGCCTTGTTTACGGTGTCCTCATACATGACGTATGGGTAGCCAGACTCAAACTGAAGTTCGGCAATGCGCTCGAATAGTGTCCTTGCCTTGATCTTCTGCTTGCGAATACGTGCGTCGTCAACCATCTCCTGGTACTTCTCGGTTACTGAGATGTCACCGAATGGCACTCCGTAGACCTTTTCTACGTCGTATGGCGAGAACAGGTACATGTCTTCGTTGTCTTTTGCCAGGTGCATTGTGATGTCTGGAATAACAACACCAATGGAAAGCGTCTTGATTCTGGTCTTCTCGTCAGCATTTTCGCGCTTTGTGTCTAGGAATCGAAGAATGTCTGGGTGGTGAGCGTTTAGGTAAACAGCACCCGCGCCCTGGCGAGCACCCAGCTGGTTTGCATAGGAGAAGCTGTCTTCTAGCAGCTTCATTACCGGGATGATTCCTGATGACTGGCCCTCAATCTTCTTGATTGGAGCGCCGTACTCACGAACGTTAGAGAGGTTTAGAGCAACACCACCACCGCGCTTTGAAAGCTGCAAGGCTGAGTTGATAGCTCGGGAGATTGACTCCATGTTGTCTTCGATGCGCAGTAGGAAGCAGGAGACGAACTCACCGCGCTGCTTCTTGCCGCAGTTTAGGAAGGTTGGGGTGGCAGGCTGGAAGCGGCCAGAGATGATTTCTTCAACCATCGAGACGGCTACGTCTTCTTTGCCTTCTGCCAAGGCCAGAGCAACCATTACAACACGGTCTTCGAAGCGCTCTAAGTAGCGCTCGCCGTCAAAGGTTTTTAGTGCATAACCGGTGTAGAACTTATAGGCACCCATGAAAGCTGAGAAGCGGAACTTCTTTGAGTAAGCAAGCTTTTCGAGCTCCTCGATGAACTCAAAGCTGTACTGGTCAAGGATTTCCTTTTCGTAGTACTCGTTCTCAACCAGGTAGTCCAAGCGCTCTTTGAGAGAGTGGAAGAACACTGTGTTCTGGTTGACGTGATCTAAAAAGTATTTGCGAACGGCAAGCTTGTCTTTTTCAAGCTGCATCTTTCCTTCGGTGTCCCAAAGGTTGATCATGGCGTTCAGCTCATGAAAGCTCATGGTGGATTCAACACCGGTCTTGCCTGTTTCAACTCCGTTGTCGTCTAGTTCTACTATCTGGTTAGCCACAGCTGTTCCAGCCTTTCTCTCACTTGTTCGATGTCGTCCGGTGTCCCCAGCAGTTCTGCCTTGTATAAAAGCGGAACTCCGAGCTTGGCGGCTACCAGGTCTCCGGCTAATCCATAGGAAGAGCCAAAGTTGGTGTTTCCAGTCGCAATCACAGCACGCACATGCTTGCGGTTTGCAGGATTATTCAAAAACTTGATTACCTGCTTTGGAACAGTGGACTTATCATCCCCAGACCCGTAGGTGGGGACAACCAGAACACTTTCGCTCTCATGAATGAAGCCTGCGGCCTCATCTGACTTGAGCGGGATTCGGATGCTTTCGTATCCGAGTTTTTCGACAAACCGCTTTGTGTTCTCAGAAACTGATGAGAAGTAAACGACGTCGAACATTTTCAGGCACCCGACTAGGCGCTGAGAGACTGAATGCGATCCATGCGGAAACCACTCCAGTGGTCTTCGCCGGATACAACTACTGGAGCTGCGGTGTAGCCAAGGGTCTTAACCATGTCCAGTGCAACTGAATCCTGACTCATATCAACCTCGTCATACTCGATCTGGTTGCGTTGCAACATGCGCTTGGTGCTGTCGCACTGAACGCAGGCTGGAAGTGTGTAAACGGTAACCGACATTGGTTGCCTCCCTTTTAGTTCCCCGAAGCCTTATTTGGCCTTGATTTTTACAAAAAATTGGTGAATTTCTCGCGATTTCTAGATTCTCTATAATAGCACTTAACCACTACATCTAGTAATGAAACGTAAAAAAAACCACTTATTTAGTTATTTCTTGAACATTAACCCACAACTTGAACTTTAAGGCGTCTGATTTGTCCGCGTGTCGGATGTTGTTTATGACATTGCCTAAAATCTCCAATTATCCGGAGTTAGAATTGAGGTAAATGACATGCAAAAAGTATGCATTTAGGCACGGACACTGAGGAAAAAATGCGGAAAATAGCCGTTTTAGTTGCGAGCCTTTTAGTTTTGGCAGGCTGCTCAAGCCCTGCGACCATCGAAGCCAACGACCTCTGGGTGAAATCTTCGGAAATGTCGGTGCAGGGTGGCATGACTGCGGTTTATGGAACTCTCACTAACGACTCCTCCGAGGACATTGTCTTTGTGGGCGGGGCAACCGACTTAGCAGGTGTAGTCGAAGTTCATGAAATGGCAATGATCAACGGTGAAATGAAAATGCAGGAAATCGAGGGCGGTTTGTTGATTCCAGCGGGACAAAGCATCGAACTCGAGCCTGGCGGCAATCACCTGATGTTGATGCAGCTCACAAGAGATTTGCTAGCCGGGGATGAAATCAACGTGACATTTAGTTTTGATGGAGCAGGAGATCTTGTGGTTGAAGGTGTGATGGCCAAGCCTGCAGAGGGTGGCGACGAGGAGTATCACTCAGGTGAAATGGAGATGGACAACTAGTTGGTTAGTCGCAGAGGCTTTTTAGGCGGAACCGCAGCAGCAGCTGCTAGTGGCGTCATCGGTGCGACCGGTGGCGCGGCAGCGGCCGGCGCTATCGGCGCTCAAAATCTAGAAACCTTTGCAGCCAAACGTGAGTTGGCTTTTTTCGGAGCACACCAGATGGGCATCGAAGCTGACCTGCAAGCTGTGACCAATTTCATTGCACTGGACATCAAGCCGGGCACTGACAAAGCTTCAATGCTTCGTTTCATGAGCTTGATCACAGATGACATCCACAGGCTCTCCCGCGGTGAGCCGGTGCTAGCGGATCCCGCCCCAGAGCTGGCAATAGGGGCCGCAAGATTCTCGGCCTATGTGGGGTTCGGCCCTAGCCTGTTTGAAAAACTTGGACTCCAGAATCAAATGCCTTCAGGTTTCGGCCCGCTGCCAGCATTCAAGGTTGACAAGCTGCAAAGTGAATTTAGCAGTGGCGATGTCTTGATTCACGTGGCGGCTGACGACCCAGTAGTTCTTGCACACGGTACTCGAGGAATCGTTCGAGACTCGATGCCGTTTGCAACGGTGCGATTCGTTCAGTCGGGTTTTGCCCACACGCCAGGAATGGTCCCAGCCGGTCTTACACACCGGAACCTCATGGGTCAGGTCGATGGGACTGCAAACCCAGTACTTGGAACTGAAGATTTCAATCAGGTGGTCTGGGTCGAAGACGGCCCAAGCTGGATACAGGGCGGAACGCTGCTTGCCTTTAGGAGAATTGCCATGCAGCTCGATACCTGGGACCAACTTGGAACTCCGAGTAAAGAAGAAGTAATCGGTAGAAAGCTTTCGAATGGCGCTCCATTGACGGGCGAATTGGAGTCAGATATTCCAGACCTTGCTGCTAGGCATCCCAACGGCTTAAGTGTGATTCCTGATTTTGCGCACATCAGAAGGGCGGCTCCGACAGCGGTTGGAGAAAGAATTTTCCGCAGGCCGTTCTCTTACGATGCTGGCATTTCAAGTGCAGGTTCGGTGGATGTTGGACTGTTGTGGACTGCTTATCAGCGGAACTTGGACACTCAGTTCATTCCGATTCAGAAACGTCTAGACGAGCTTGACCTCTTGAACCAGTGGACTGTTCCTATCGGTTCCGCGGAGTTTGCGATAGCCGGTGGAGTTCAAGAGGGCGAAGTAATCGCAGAGGCACTATTCTCTTAGGGTGCCAAACACTAAACCCAACCGTATTCGTGGCAGGGTTATAGATTCTGGAGACCAGCTTTCCAAGCGAATGCTCCTAGGTTTTGTGGTCATCTTGGCCCTCTCGATGAGCCTCGTTCCATTTTCAATCGACCCATTTCTGCCAGCTTTCCCTGACATCTCAACATTCTTCGGCGTCACGAACGGAACCGTGCAGGCTTCAATGACCGGCGTCACTGTTGGTCTGGCTCTTGGCATGCTGGTAATCGGTCCACTGTCGGACGCCTTTGGTAGACGCCCACTAATTTTGGTTGCCACCGCAGGCTTTAGCCTGAGCGCAATTCTCGCTTTCTTCACAACGAGTTTTGAGATGTTCTTGTTGCTGAGGTTCGCCATGGGATTCTTCGCAGCAGGCGCTGACGTTGTGAGCCGCGCTATCGCGCGTGACCTTTACCGTGGTCAAAAAATGCAGTCGATGCTGGCCAGGGTATTCCTGATTCAATCTCTTTCGCCAATCGTTGGGCCAATCATTGGAGCTCAGATCACACAGGCCGGCAACTGGCAAGCCATCTTTTTGGTTTTTGGCCTTGGTGGGCTTGCTCTGGTGCTGGCTTCATCGGGACTCTTGGTTGAAACCCTTCCGGTGGCCAAGAGAAGATCCAGCACCCCACTTGGTCTAGCCAGGGGCTATCTGGCTGTCTTGAAGGACCGCATCTACATCGGACTGCTAATTTTCGGCGCTCTTCAGATTTCCGCGCTTTTTACATATCTCAATAACGTCCCGTTCTTGTTCCAAGACACCTTTGGACTAAGCCCGGGAGATTTCGGGTTCTGGGTAGCCGCTAACTCCTTAGCTTCCTACATCGGTGTTCAGGTTGGTGCGTATGCGGCAAAGCACATCAAGGGTCAGTGGCTTTTGGCTATCTATTCCATAACCGGAGTGTTCATAGGTGCCGGGCTAATTGTTACAGCCGGTTCAGGACTCGTAGTCGCTGAAGCGTTTTTCATGTTGCAGCTGTTTATCTTCGGAGCCGGGATCACCACGATTCCAACCATCGCTCTTTATAACCACGGCTCAGAAGCTGGAACTGCAGCTTCGCTTCTTGGTGTTGTGAACTTTGCGACGGCAAGCTTGGTCTCAATTGCCTATGGCTTTTTGAATAATGACACCACGAGAGACATCGGGTTGTTGATCGGCATTTTGTTTGTCGCATCATTGGCGAGCCTGATGTTCATCACAAGACCCTGGACAGTGCCAGATTTGCGCAAGGGTAGCTAGCCAGCAGTTTTCCTGAAGCGAAGTTTCCTGCCCTGAGTGAAAAACGCGCCAATCAGAACAAGTATTGCCCCCACCGGCTCATACCAGTGCAAACCTTCACTCAATAGCAGTACACCCCAAAAGGTCGCGACAACCGGGTTTGTATATGTGACTGTTGCGGCAACGGCACTTCCAGCAGCAGCCACCACCTGGTGGAAAAGCCAGTATGAAATTCCGCTTCCCAAAACCCCCAGCAACACCAGCGCACCTGCACTTTGAATAGTCGGGGGAGCTATAAAAAGTGGGCCAGTAAACAGATAAACCGGTAGCAAGATAATTGCACTGGTCAGCACCTGAACGCTTGCTGTTGCGGTGGCTGGAAGTTGCATAGGCGTAATGAATTTTCGAATGTATGGCGTTCCGATGCCATAGGAAATCGAAGCAAGCAAAAGTGCCACGATTGCTATCGGTTCACTCGAGCCAAAGCCCTGCCAGATTCCCAGGGTGATCCCAACGCCAACCAGCCCAACCAATAGGCCAATGATTGCAGTCGGGTTCTGCTTCTGTGCCCTGAACATTGTGAAGGTGGCAAGGAGGGTAAACATCGGAGTGGTGGCATTCAGGATCGCAGCCAGAATGCTGGTTGTGTATTGCTGGGCGAAGGCATACATCGTGAAGGGAAAAGCGGACATGAAAAAGCCCGCTACCAACAGGTGCAGCCACTGCTTGATTTTCCTCGGCAACCTAAAGCCAAGCGCATAGGTGATGATGATCATGGCTAGCGCACCAAGTGCGGTGCGCCAGAAGGCAACGCCAACTGCAGTTGTCCATTCGAGGGATAACTCAATAAAGAAAAAGCTTGAACCCCAAATCAGGGCCAGCGGTACGAACTTATAAACCCAGCTGGTTCGCAATTGTTAGTCCGAGGAAACTTCTGATTTATCTCCGGACCAGAGGGTGTGGAAACTACCCTCGGCATCAACTCGCTTATAGGTGTGAGCACCGAAGAAGTCACGCTGGCCCTGAACAAGGGCCGCCGGAAGACGCTCTGCTCGAAGCCCATCAAAGTAGGACAACGATGAGGCGAACGCCGGCACCGGAATTCCTGCAAGCGATGCACTAGCCACAACCCTTCGCCAGCTTGAAGCTGCTGTTTCGATCGCGTTCACGAAGTACTCATCGAAAAGCAAAGACAACAGGTTCTCATCTTTGCCGTAGGCATCCGAGATACGGTTGAGGAACTGCGCTCTGATGATGCAACCTCCGCGCCAGATCTTTGCAACTGCGCCCAAGTTGATGTCCCAGTTGTTCTCTTTTGCGCCTGCCCTGATGGCATCAAAACCTTGTGCGTAGGCCACAATCTTCGAAGCGTAAAGTGCTTTTCTTACGTCTTCCACGAAGGCTGCAGTGTCGCTAATTTCCCAGGCAGACTGGCCAGCAGCAAACTCAGGTGCTGCAGCCCGCTGTGCTGACTGCGAGGATAGCGACCGGGCAAAAACGGCTTCGGCAATCCCAGAAACTGGAGTTCCGAGATCCAGTGCACTCTGAACCGTCCACACTCCGGTGCCCTTGGAACCTGCGGCATCGAGAATCACATCGACCAGCGGCTTTCCAGTTTTCGCGTCCACTTGAGCCAACACCTCTGCGGTGATTTCGATCAGGTAGCTTTCAAGCTCCCCGCCATTCCAGGTTTCAAGAACCTGGGAAATCTCTTTTGGCGACATGTTGCCTGCTTGCCTGAGGATGTCGTATGCCTCTGCAATCAGCTGCATGTCGGCGTACTCAATGCCGTTGTGAATCATCTTCACAAAGTGTCCAGCGCCGTCGGATCCAATGTGGGTAACGCAAGCCTCGCCTTCGGCGACCGCAGCGATTGATTCCAGGATTGGACCTAAGTGGCCATAGGCCTCTTTGGTGCCGCCTGGCATGATCGAAGGGCCGTTGAGGGCTCCCTCTTCGCCACCTGAAATGCCAGCCCCGACAAAGTGGATGCCAGTAGGAGAGATTTCCTTTTCGCGGCGCACGGTGTCTGTGTAGAGTGCATTTCCACCATCGACGATGATGTCGCCTTTTTCAAAGCGTTCCGCGAGCTGAGAAATAACAGCATCCGTTGCCTTGCCTGCCTGCACCATGATGATGGCAATTCTTGGAGTTGCAAGGGACGCCACAAACTCATCGATTGTGTCACTTGAGATGAAGTTTGCTTCAGGGTGGGAGGCGACTAGGTCATGTGTTTTTTCCGAGGAGCGGTTATAAACGGCAACACTGTTGCCTTCACGCGATGCAAGATTTCTTGCAAGATTCGAGCCCATTACCGCTAGCCCTACAACACCGATGTTTGCATTTGCACTCATGAAAGATTTATCCCAATCGTCTAAAAAAGTCTCACGCACTTCACTGGGCGGAATTTGCTCTTAGGTTAGCCCAGTTGAGCAGCTATTTCTTTAGGGCCTGGGCAATTGCTTCCACGAAGTCCATGACATCTTGCTCAGTGGTGTCAAAAGCACACATCCAACGGACCTCTTCTTTTGCTAGCTCCCAGTCATAAAAGTGAAATGACTTCCTAACCTGATTCGCGGCGCTGACAGGGAGGCTGGCGAATACAGCATTGGCATCGGTTGGATTGGTGAATTGGAGATCGGTGATTTCACCCGTGTCAATTTTCTGTTCAAGAGTTGAGCGCAGCAGAGCAGCCATTCTGTTGGAATGGCTGGCAGTTTTGAATCCCAGGTCATTTTCAAATAGGGCCAAGAGCTGTGCTGAGGCGAAGCGCATTTTGGACATTAGCTGCATTGACATTTTTCGAAGATAAATAAGCCCGTCAACCGCGTCTGGATTTATCACTACAACAGCCTCTGCAGCAATAACTCCGTTTTTTGTGCCGCCAAAGCTCACAACATCAACACCGGTGTCGGAGATCATTTCTTTGAAGCTCACTCCCAAGGAAGCGGCTGCATTCCATATTCGTGCACCGTCCAAATGTAGAAGCAAGTTGTTCTCATGGCAGTAGTCGGCGATCGCTTTGATCTCTGACGGAGTGTAGACGGTGCCAACCTCTGTGGTCTGTGTGATGGAAACCACCATGGGCTGAGCTCTATGCTCAAAGCCAATGTCGTAAACCTGAGTGGATATAGATTCAGGAGTGAGTTTGCCGTGGACATGCTGCACATTGAATAGCTTCAGCCCACTTACTCGCTCCGGAGCACCACCTTCATCGGTTTCTATATGAGCGAGATTTGAGCAAATTACTGCTCCCCAGCGCGGCATCATTGCTGTTAAGGCAACCACGTTCGCACCGGTGCCATTGAAGACAACGAAGGTTTCGGTTCTTGGGCCGAATTGCTCTCGCATCTTTTCTTGCAGGGCAATGGTGTAGTCGTCGTAGCCGTACGCGCTCTGGTGGCCACCGTTGGCAGCGACGATGGCTTCCATCACATCCGGATGCGCGCCAGAGTAGTTGTCGCTAGCGAAGCTGCGGCGGTGCTGATCGTGAATAGCCATCGTGTCTCCCGTGAAAGTCCTAGTTGAACACTAATCGAGCAACGACTTAAACGATTTCGTTGCAGTGTTCAGCGCTAATCTAGGGTTATTGCTCAAAAGCATTTGCTTCGCTTCAGCTGAAGGCAGATTTTGACCAACACCTCTAAGGCGAAGGTCTTCGTGGTGCCAACAAACGAAGAATTAGAAATTGCAAATTAAACAGCAGCGTTGCTGAACTAGAAAGTGCAGGTAAACACGTGCCAAAAACCACTCCAGCACCATGGGTTATCGATGCAGCCGTCGCCGGCTACTACTTCAAGGCCCCCAAAGCCAAAGCCCAAATTCTGCTTCAGCACGGCTACGGTGAATATGCGCTTCGCTATGTGGATCAGTACTCGCAGCTGATCCCAAAGCTCCTGGAACATGGCTTCGATGTTTATGCAATTGACCTTCAGGGTCATGGCAACACCGCGGGGGAGCGAGGGCTGATCGACGTTGTCAAAGCTGTCGATGATCACCTTGTGGCAAGAAGTGCAATGCCAAAAAAGCTTCCTACATTTTTGATGGGCCACTCCCTTGGAGGCATAGTCACTGCCGGCAGCGTTGTTCGAGATGGTGGAAACATTGAAGCAGTTGTTCTTTCAAGTTCTGCTATGCAGACACCTTCTAAGGGCTGGGAGCGAGGCCTAAGTAAGGTTATGGCAGCCCTTGCCCCAAGTGGCCCGATGCCACTACCAAGGCCAGGCATAGAGGCACTCACCAGAGACGAAGAGTTACTAAAGGTGATCGATGCCGACCCAGAGATGTTTACCGGTAAGGCAAAGAACCTGGTTGCAAGAACTACCCTCGTACTCTCGGATGAAGTTTGGTCAAAGGCCAATGACTGGGTAGTGCCAACAATGTTTATCCACGGAGATAAAGACACCTCGACAAACCATGAAAACTCAATCACCCTGCACAGCAAAATTTCGTCCAAAGACAAGACCCTGAAAATCTACAAGGGCGGCTACCACGAGCTTTTGAATGACACCATCGCAGAAAAAGTTGAGCAAGACCTATTTGAGTGGCTTCGCAAGCACGCGAAATAGCTTGAAATTATTCGTAATAATTTGACTTTGATTGAAACCTTCTAGATACTTTTTAGCAATGAGTACTCGATCAGCATTGAACGCGCAGCCAAGCTGCGCCATGTTCTGCTGCTCGATGGCAATGTGCATGAGCACGTGCCTTGGCTAATTAGCACCTCAGTTAGCTCCTAGGCACCAGCACCCCGACAAACGCACGTGATTCGTGCACTAATCGAACGCAAACTTGCCAATAGAAGGACTCTTACCAAAATGACAATTTCAACTCTTTCAACCACAAAGACGACCACCGTTGCAAAAGGATTCGCTCTCTACGTCGGGATATCCGAAGAAGAAGCCCAGGCTGTCGGCACGTCGCTTGCTGAAATAGCAACCGCACTCAAGCAGACCATCTCCACGCTCGCTCCAGAAAAAGCAAACGCAACCTATGCCGCTATTGCGCTCGCACCAGAAACCACAACCGGCAGCAACCTAGAGATCACACGACTTGCCCTCAAGGAGCCCCGAGCCGTCAACGGTTCAGTCCCACCACAACCACTCGAGAAGACTGCCGCCAAGGGGCTTGTTGTGGATCTAACTCGCAGGCGCCTGTTTGTCGATGGCAAGAACGCTTCTTTGACCTGCAAAGAGTTTGAGCTGTTTGCATTTCTGATTGAGAACACAGGCCAAACCATAAGCCGTGAGCAGATAGCTGAAATCTCTGAGCGCTGCGGAGAAGCCACGCCTAATGCAAGAACCATTGATGTTCATGTTCGAAGGCTCAGGGTGAAAATCTCAGGCTACGAAGATGTGATCAGAACAGTCAGGGGTCTTGGGTATCGGTTTGACGAGCACCCAGACGTTCTTGTCGAGAAGCTCTAGGTGGTTTTTGCCAACGGCCTGCGGTAGAAAAACTTCAGGCCGGTGGCAAGCCAAAAAGTCTCCGAGAATCACTTCAAGTCAGCGTTTGATTGCGACCATTGCCGAACCGACAACAACCAGCAGCACACCGACATAGGCAAGCGGTCCAAAGTTTGCTTCGGCAATAGGGGCCGTTAAATCGAAAATCAGCGCGGTCACAACCTGACCGAGCAAGAGAGACAGCCCGAGCGCCAAGACTCCAATCTGCCTGACCACCAAAATCTGGATGAAGATAAAGATTCCACCAACCAGGCCACCAAGATACAAAATCGGGTTTGTCGGCCAGCCATTGGAAAGGTCTGGAATTCCCTGCAGCGTGAACATTACAGCTGCAATCAGTGCAGTTCCAGTAACAAAGTTAATAAAGGTTGAAATCAGAACCGAGTCGGTGACAGTGGCTAGCTTGCCACTGAAGCCTTGCTGAAAACCAGACCCAAAACCGGCGATAAACGGCAAGACAATCAGACCGCTAACTTCCGCAACACCAAGCCCAGACGAAAGCACCAGACCGAGGATTGCAATACCGGCGCCTAGCAATCTTGCAAGAGAAAGCCTTCGCTTGGTGAGCCCGAGCAGTCCGAGTGAGTCAACCATCAAAGCTGCTGCTGCCTGACCAGAGACGATCGCAAGAGTGAATAACGTCACTCCTATTTCAGGTGCAACAACACCTTGCATCATGACGAAGAACGCTCCGAAGAAACCTCCGAAAGTAAGCCAAACAGGAACGGTTTTCCCAATTCCCTTTGTGGCAACGAGAAGTTTTACTCGCTCACTTTTGCTGATAAAGAACGGAACAGCAACTAGCACGGTTCCAATGCCGAAAGACAGCAGAGCGGCAAAGAGTCCATCGTCAAGCGCAATTGCAAGCTCGCCGTTTACCTGGGACTGGACCGCGATTAGCGCTCCAGCAAAAATACTGAGGGCAATTGCGAGCGGTGTCGAAATTCTAAGTTTCAATTGACGCACCTGGTTTTTAGTTGCGGGTGACAGATTTAGACATCTGGGCACCAGTGAAAGTTCTGGCACCGATGCAGTCTAGTTGGGTCGACTAATCTTGAAACCATCATGAGAAAACAAAATGAAACATATTCACCGAAGAATCTTTTCGGCTATTTTGCTCTTGGCGAGGCAATCACTTGGGGGCTTTTGATCACCGGGCTTGTGCTGCGAGCACTTTTTGAAACCCCGCCAATGTTGATCACTGTGGTGGGTGCAACTCACGGGTTTATGTTTCTGAGTTACGCGACTACTGCAGCACTGGTCGGTGTGAATAATCGTTGGGGAATGATGCAGACATCAATCGGAGTAATTCTGGCTATCGTGCCATTTGCAACAATTCCTTTCGAGAAATTACTGCACCGCAGGAAAATGCTCGATGGTCTATGGCGGCTGGAACAGACTAAAGACCCGCGTGACAAGACAAAGATTGACCAGCTTTTCAGGTGGTTCATCAATAGGCCAAAGACGTTTGTGCTCCTTCTAGTGCTTTTTGTAATCGTGCTTTTTTCGGTTTTGCTGTCGCTTGGTTCGCCTACTGAGTGGGGCAATTAGACAGCCTCGTTACCTCAAGAAATTTCGATACCGATGGCATAAGCTAAGAGGATTCACATTCCTTGGATACTTTTCCAAGGATCAAAAAGGAGTGATACCCGTGCCCGCGACATTGACGTCAAAGCATGAAGCCGCCGGATGGCGAAATATACCGAAAACATCAAGACCAGTTGACCAGAAGCGTGTTGCAGAGCTTCTTGCCCAGGAATGGGCAAGGTTCGAAGCAACCACAAAAGCTTCCGGTGAACACAACGTGAAAGCGAGCAAGGTGCTCCCGCTGGGAGTTACCTCAAGCTTTCAACACTGGGACCCGTACCCGATTTCAATAGTCTCGGCTAAGGGTGCATACCTGACCGATGTTGATGGCCGAAAGCTTTTGGACATGTCCATGGGCTTTGGAGCCATGCTAGTTGGCCACCTAAACCCGAAGGTGATTCGCAAGGTTAAAAAAGCAATTCGCTCTACAGGAACGCTGTTTGTGACACCGTCACCGTCTGCCACGGACGTTGCTGAGAAGTTTCAGAAGCGCTTCAAGCTGGACATGCTGCGCTTTACAAACTCCGGCACCGAGTCGACGATGTATGCGATTAGGACCGCCAGAGCAGTCAAAAAGAAGAATGGCGTTATCAAGATTGAAGGTGGCTACCACGGAGGCTACGACCCACTTCAAGTTTCTGTGAAGCCAGATCTAAAAGACGTAGGTTCTGCCGAAGCACCAACAGCCCAGATTCCGCCTGATGTTGAGGCTGGAGACGTCTGGGCCGTTCCTTATAACAACTTGGAACGACTCGAGGAAATCATGAGGGACCACAGCAACAAGATTGGTTGCTTCATGATCGAGCCGGTTATCGAGAATCTCTCGATCATCCTGCCTGACGAAGGTTACCTGCAGGGTGTTCGAGCACTGTGTGATGAGTACGACATCGCGTTGATCTTCGATGAGGTTAAGACTGGTCTAACCGCCGGTGTCGCTGGCGCTGCTGCCAGAGTCGGTGTCACACCGGATCTGATCACCCTTGCCAAGAGCATTGGTGGAGGTTTCCCATTGGCTGCCTTTGGCGGCAAGCAAGAGTACATGGATGCTGTGGTTGATAACCGCATGGCGCACTTTGGTACCTACAACGGAAATCCCTTGGTGATGGCTGCCGCCGATGCTGTTGATGAAATCTGTACGCCGGCGGCTTTGGCTAAGGCTGAGGGGATCAATAACGCAACTTTGGCAAAGCTAGACCAGATTATTGCCGAGTATGACCTTCCTGCCCACACCATTGGCCTGGGAGTAAAGGGTGCAATGATTTGGTCCGCAACTCCGGTTCGCAACTACCGTGACTACAAAGCGACTGACTTTGAAACCGCTGAGCTGTGCTGGCTCTGGGGAGTGAACCGCGGCATTCTCACACCTCCGGGACTGGACGAGCAGTGGTTGGTTTCCTTCGCGCATACGCAAAGGGACATGGACAAGATGGTTGAAAGCACAAGGGAGCTTGCAAAAGCCCTTCGTTCTTAGGTAGCCAAGCAACGACTAAGAAAGACTGAAATGATTTGTCTTGGACTATAGTTATAGGTGAAGTAAATTTCTAGGAATAACTTTTCACTGATAGGGGCCTGATTTGAGCGAGCGTTGGACTTTCTTGACTCACCATGCGCACGCGCTGTTAGCGCTAAACGAAAACCCAGATTGCCGAATCGAGGACCTAGCCACAAAGCTTGGGCTGACTACTAGGTCGACCGTGAATGTCTTGAATGATCTGACTGATGGTGGCTACCTGAGTAAAGAAAAGTTCGGCCGTCGCAATCACTACTCCATAAACCGCGACGCAGAACTCCGGCACGAAACCAGTGCGCATAGAACAACCGGAGACCTCATTGACTACCTAGGTGGAGTGGCGGTGAGTAGCTGATGGACATCTTGAGCGTGGCAGTGCAGAACCTGACCTCTGCACCGGTGCTTGCATTTGGGGTTGGCTTACTGGCAACCGCTATTAGAAGCGATCTTCGGCTTCCTGAACCGATTTATCAGGCCATCTCGATCTACTTACTCTTGGGTATCGGTATCAAGGGTGGTGTTGCGCTGTCAGAGGTCAGCATCCAAGAAGTAGGGATGCCGATTCTAGGAACTCTGCTGTTGGGAGTCACGATTCCGGCACTGGCTTTTTTCTTGCTCAAGGGTATTCGTAAGCTATCTCAGGTCGACCGAGGAGCACTTGCCGCTCACTACGGCTCGACTTCGTTGGTCACATTCACTGCAGCAATTATTTTTTACGAATCGGTTTCAGTATCAGTCGAGGGATACCTCACCACCTTGCTGGCAATTCTTGAGATTCCCGGGATTATCGTTGGGCTGTTGCTTGCCACAAGAGGCATGAAACGAAATGTTCCGTGGAACGAAAGTTTGCGTGAAATTCTTGCGGGTAGGTCAATATTCTTACTGGCCGGCGGCCTGGCGATTGGTTTCCTGACTGGGAACACTGGCTTTGCCAGAATTGATGAGTTCTTTGTCGCGCTGTTCCCTGGAATCCTGACGCTGTTCTTGCTTGAGCTCGGCATCGTTGCGGGCAGAAGGCTTTCGGATCTAAAGACATCCGGCTTTGGGCTCGTGATCTTTGGAATCGCATTTCCGTTGATATCTGGTTCGCTGGGTGTGCTCACCGGTCAGCTCACGGGACTTGGCATTGGAGGAAGCGCAACACTTGGAGTGCTAAGCGCGTCTGCTTCTTATATTGCAGCTCCTGCGGCAGTGAGGCTCGCACTACCTGAGGCAAGCCCTGGAATCTACCTGACGGCTAGCCTAGGAATCACCTTCCCATTCAACCTCACCTTGGGAATACCGATAATGCTGCAAATCAGCATCTATTTAGAAAGTGTTGGACTCTGATGCTCAAGGCCAGGAAACTCGTTGTGATAGTTGTTGAAGCAGGCCTTGTCACAAGGCTTGCTAGAGACGTGATGGCAAAGGGAGCCAAGGGTTACACCGTCACTGGCGCTAGCGGGCTCGGTCCAAGAAACCAAAGAGCAGGAGACCTTGAAGGTGGCAACGCCAAGCTAGAAACCGTCGTCCCAGAAGCGGTTGCAACCGAAGTTTTGGAAATGCTAAGGAGCAGCTATTTTCCACACTACGCATGCTCGGCATGGGTTTCCGATGTTGAGGTTCTCCGGGACGATAGGTACTAGTTAGCTCATCTAACATTGGATGAATGAGCACGCTTAGTTTCAATTACCCCGAAGATCTACCAGTCGTTGAAAAACGACTGGAGATCCTTGAAGCTCTTCGTGCTAACCAGGTAATTGTGCTGGCTGGAGCCACCGGCTCTGGAAAAACAACGCAGCTGCCAAAGATGTGCCTTGAAATTGGCAGGGAGTCGATTGCTCACACGCAGCCGAGGCGCATCGCCGCCAGGTCTGTGGCAGAGCGCATTGCCGAAGAGTTGAACGTAGACCTTGGCTCCCTGGTTGGTTACCAGGTTAGATTCACAGACCAGGCAAGTAAGCAAACAAAAATCAAAGTTATGACCGACGGCATCTTGCTAAATGCCCTGCAGCGAGATGTTGAGCTTCGCCGGTACGACACAATCATCATTGACGAGGCCCACGAACGCTCTCTAAATATCGACTTCCTGCTGGGGTACTTAAAGCAGCTTCTGCCTAAGCGCCCTGACCTAAAAGTAATAATCACCTCTGCCACAATCGATCCCGGCTCTTTTTCGAAACACTTCAACGATGCACCGATCATTGAAGTGAGCGGCAGAACCTATCCAATTGACATTCTTTATCGTGAGGTGGCAAGCGATGACTCTAAGAACTCTGACGTTGACGAAGACTTACTTGCCAGCGACTACCTAGACGGCGTGGTTCAGGCGCTTGTAGAGCTAGCCGATAAGCCCCAGGGTGACACCCTGGTGTTTCTCTCTGGGGAGTCAGAGATTCGAGACGCCCAGGATGTAATCGCCGGCAAGATTGCAAGCGGCCTATTGTCAAACACCACAGAGGTCTTGCCGCTTTACGGCCGGCTGAGTTCTGCAGAGCAGCACAGAGTGTTTGAGGTTTCAAAAAAAGCAGGCGTCAAAAGACGGGTAATCCTCGCCACAAACGTCGCAGAGACCAGCCTGACGATCCCAAACATCAAATACGTGATTGATTCCGGCACCGCCAGAATTTCTCGCTATAGCCCGAAAGCTAAAGTGCAGCGGTTGCCAATCGAGGCAATCTCTCAGGCCAGTGCCAACCAACGCGCAGGTAGAGCGGGTAGGACCAGTCCCGGAACGGTCATCAGGCTTTACTCCAAAGAGGACTTTGACTCCAGGCCTGAATTCACAGACCCTGAAATCCTTAGAACTAACCTCGCTGCGGTAATTCTGCAAGCCGCTGCAAGTGGCTTGGGAGATATTCGCAAGTTTCCTTTTTTGCAACCTCCTGATTCCAGAGGTGTCAAGGACGGTGTTGGCCTTCTCAAAGAACTTGGCGGCATTACCGAGCAGGAGGCAGGGGCTATTGCGCTGACCGAAGTTGGTAAGCAGCTCTCACAGCTGCCTATCGAACCTCGCTTTGCCAGAATGCTGATTGCTTCAAAGAAACCTGGGTTGGTTCGTGAGGTGACGGCAATTGTGGCAGGGCTAACGATTCAAGACCCAAGGGAGCGGCCACTTGAAAAGCGCGAGGTAGCAGATCGGCTTCACGCAAGGTTCAACGATGAGGCAAGTGACTTTTTGACGCTTCTGAATCTCTGGAACCACATCGAAGATCAGCAGGCCAAACTCTCATCTTCTGCATTTAGAAGACTCTGCAAGGCAGAGTTTCTCAACTACATGCGCATCAGAGAGTGGCAGGATCTAATTCGGCAGTTGAAGTCAGTCACGAAACCACTTGGTCTTACTCAGGGCGGAAGAAAAAAGGATCCGGACGGAATCCACCGAGCGATTCTTGCTGGGCTACTGAGTCAAATTGGCATCCAGCAGGTAGTTGATAAACCGGTGATGAAAAATGGCAAACCGGTGAGACAGCCAAAGGTGTACCTGGGTGCTAACAACAAGAAGTACTTTGTGTTTCCAGGCTCTGCCGTTGCCAAGAAACAGCCCGAAGCAATGATGAGTGCCGAGCTTGTTGAAACCAGCAGGCTTTTTGCCAGAGTGAACGCCGCCATTGATCCGGCCTGGGCCGAAGAGTTGGCAGGTGACCTATGCAAAAGAAGCGTTACAGACCCGCACTGGGAGAAGAAACTCGGTGCCGTTATCGGCTTCGAGAAAGTGAACCTCTTTGGGGTTCCGATTGTGCAGGGCCGAAAGGTCCAATACGCCAAAATTGACCCCTTTTTCTGTCGGGAGCTATTCGTCAGGCATGCCCTTGTTTATGGCGAGTGGGATTCAAAGCAAGCTTTTGATGAGCAGAACAAAGCACTGCTGAAGGAAATGGAAGATGATGCCGATAGGGCTAGATCTCCGCAGCTAGCAGCTAACGAAGATGATGTCTTCCGCTTTTACAACAACAGAATTCCACTTGATGTTTTTTCCACTCGGTCGTTTGAGGGTTGGTGGAAAAAGGTTCGTGCGGAAACCCCAGAGTTCCTGAAAATGACCAAGGCTGAGCTTCTTGGTGCTGACACTGCTGAGGCAAGCCTGGACGACCACCCCGGATCAATGGTCATTGATGGTCAAGAATTCAACCTCAGCTACATCTTCGACCCTGGTAATCAGCACGATGGCGTGGTTGTTGAAATTCCGGTGACGCTTCTGGCAAGCGTTAGGCCGGAGGGCTTTGAGTGGTTGGTGCCGGCAATGCGGCTCGAGTTGATAACAGAACTCATTCGCGGGCTTCCAAAATCAATTAGAAAGCACGTTGTTCCGGCAAAAGACTGGGCAGCCAAGGCCTTGGCTGCCATTCCTGAAGAGCCATTCGGTGACATCACCGCTGTGTTGGCTCAGGAGCTGCAACGGCTCAGTGGCGTCAGGGTGAGTGAAACTGATTTCGATAAAACTGCTTTGCCAACATCGCTTCAGGTCAGCTACAAAATTCTCGAAGTTGACGCTAGCGAGATTGCAATCGGAGCAGATCTTGCAGCGCTTCAAAGTGACCTGGCAGATCATGTCACCCAGGCAGTTTCCGAAGTGATCGAGTTTGCGGGGGAATCGATTGAAAGAACTGCGCTGGAATCTTGGGACTTCGAGGATATTCCGGTGCAGTTGGAATCTAGCCATGGCAAGAACAAGGTGGCTGCATATCCTGCGCTGGTTTGGGATTCGGCGAATGGGCAAGTAGATCTG
>Ga0209654_1001321_pt1 | contig 20071 bp, 14 predicted proteins | sample SaaInl1SG_22_DNA_FD_184646 | JGI IMG/M metagenome (GOLD analysis project Ga0209654, IMG submission 184646) | Marine microbial communities from expanding oxygen minimum zones in the Saanich Inlet - ESP_161SG_22_DNA (SPAdes) (version 2) | ecosystem: Environmental > Aquatic > Marine > Intertidal... | reverse complement strand
CGTTGTGTTAGATTCCTTTACGCCAAAAAAGTTTTTCACCATTTGTGAAAACACACTTCCCAAACTATTATACATTACCCCTGTTCATTTGGGGTTGTTGCTACAGTATTTCAAAGCTTTTGATGCAGCTCCAGTTCATTCGTTACGTTATTTGATTGTAGGAGGTGCTTCTGTAGATGCTTCTGCACTTGAAAACGTTCAGTTAATGTTTCCCAATGCAGTTATCTATGAATTTTTTGGGGCTACAGAAACGAGCTATATTTCCATAAAAACTCCAAATTGTCCTCAAGATTCTGTTGGGAAACTGTGCTCAGGAGTTGCTGTTCAGATTTTAGATGCTAATCAAAACCCCTTGCCTGTTGGGCAAATTGGAAACATTTGGGTACAAAGCAATCAACTTTTTATTCGAACTGTTTGGGGTGAGGATGCTACTTTGTTTGATGATAACGGATTTATTCACATTGGAGATATGGGATATGTCGATAAAAACCATCATTTGTACTTTGTAGGAAGAAACAATCACCAAGTAACTATTGCCGGCAAAAACATACTCCTCTCTCCTATTGAAAAATGTATTCAAGACCATTTAAAAACCTCCGAGGTTGTTGTGGTTTCCGTAGCCGATTCTTTGAAAGAAAATCGACTTTCGATACTTACATCTTTGTCTTTAAATAAAAAACAACAGCGTGCATTGTTCTCAAAAATACGACTGGAATTTGGTGCGCTTGCTACTCCAAAAACGATTGTTTCAGTGTCCACCTGGCCTTTACTAGCCTCTGGAAAAACAAATCGAATAGCGCTTCAAAAACTTGTTTCTCCATGAAAACATCGTCAGTTTATATAGTAGCAGCCTCAAGAACGGCTGTCGTTCCGAGTGGTGGTGCTTTTAAAAACCTTAATTATGAACAGTTGGCCGTCCCTCCTATTTTGGAATGTCTCCGGCAGGCCGGTTTAAAAAAGAACGATGTGGATGAATTGGTTGTATCCAATGCTTTGGGAGCTGGAGGCAATCCAGCAAGAATCATTGCTTTGGCTGCAGGTCTTCCCCATTCCATAGCTGGGTTGTCCATCGATCGTCAATGCGTGGGCGGATTGGATGCTGTTTTATTAGGAAAGACACTAATTGCTTCAGGAAAAGCTCATGTTGTCGTTGTGGGCGGAACAGAATCTCACTCGTTACGACCCAAAAGATATTTCAAATCCGATTGGAAAAGCGATGCTAAATTCAGTGAGCAAGCGCGCTTTACTCCTTGGCCCGAAAACGACCCTTTGATGCACGATGCTGCAAGCGAATTGGCAAGTAAATTTGCCATAAGTAAAATACAGCAAGACCAATGGACGGATGACAGCCATTCCAAAGCAATGGCATCAAGAGAATCCCTGAAAAACGAAATCGTTTGTCCGACCAATACAAACGTTCCATACGATCCCTATGCTAGAACACTAACACAAGAACATTTTCGGCGTTCAAATACAATTTCGGGTACTATTACAGCTTTAAACACAAGCGTTTCTGCAGATGGTGCTGCATTTCTAGTGTTGGTTTCTGAAAAAGTAAAAAACAGTTTGTCTGTTCCTTATGCTCTTCAAATTTTAGATGGACACACCTTGGGAGGAGACCCTTCCCTACCTGCCTTGGCTCCTGTTGCTGCAATCAATCATTTGGTAATAAAAAACCGTTTAGCACCCAATGACCTTGCTTTGATTGAATTGATGGAAGCCTATGCAGTTCAAGCTATCGTTTGCGCAAACGAGTGCAATGTACCTAAAGAACGTATTAATGTTTCAGGCGGATCACTTTCTCGCGGTCATCCTATTGGGGCTTCGGGAGCTATTTTGGCTGTACGACTGTTTCATGAATTTAATCATAAAAACGGAATTGGATTGGCAGCCATTGCGGGCGCTGGTGGTATCGCTTCGGCTTTGCTTGTTGAAAAAATTTGATTTTTGTCACCAATCTATCGGCGTTTTTCCTTTGGATCGTAAAAATGCATTGCATTGACTAAAGTGTTTATTTCCAAACCAGTACCCTCTATTAGCACTCAAGGGTGACGGATGTCCTGAGGTTAATATATGGTGTTTTTGAGCATCAATTTTACTTCCTTTTTTTTTGGCAAATCCACCCCACAACATAAAAACAACTTCTTTTTTGTTTAATGACAAGGTCTCAATGATACGATCCGTAAATTCCTCCCATCCTTTTTTCTGATGGCTACCGGCTTGGTGAGCACGCACTGTTAAAGTTGCATTTAATAACAAAACGCCTTGTTTTGCCCAACGCATCAAATCACCGCTTTGAGGATACGGTCTATGCGTATCGTTTTCAATTTCCTTAAAAATATTTACCAGCGAAGGCGGATGAGGCGTTGAATCGTGAACAGAAAAACACAGTCCATTGGCTTGATTGGGTCCGTGATAGGGATCTTGACCAATAATAACCACTTTTACGGAGTCAAAAGGACATGCGTTTAGGGCAACAAAAACTTGATTTGCAGGAGGATAGCACGTACGCTCTTGGTATTCCTTTGTTACAAAGGCTGTCAAGTCTTGAAAACAAGCTTCTTTTAGGGCAGATTGCAAGACCTTTTCCCAAGAAGGATGTAATTGAACATTCATTGAAAATAATGTACTTTTGTCGGGTAAATTTAAGGAAATTGCTGACAAAAAAATCATTAGAAGATTTAGAATTTCAAACTGTTCTTCAACAACTTAGTACTCATTGTGTAACTGAGTTGGGCGTTGAACGAATTCGTTCGTTGCATCCCATGGTAGATTTTGAGGCTATTTCAACCGCATTGTCCCAAACCGCAGAATACAAATCTTCTTTTGAAAATGACAATCGTATTCCCAATCACGGTTTTGATGCGATTAAGCAAGAATTGTCGCTTCTGCGTATCGAAAACAGTCAATTGGAACTGGAAGGTTTTAGACGTTGCAAGTCCCTAGTAGAAACCACCCAAATAATTACAAAGTTTTTTAAGAAATTCAAAGAGTACTACCCTACCCTCTATCGGATTTTTGAGGAAGTGGATGTAGTAACGGAAATCTCAAAAGAAATCAATGGGGTCATTGATCGGTTTGGAGCAATCAAAGACCGTGCTTCAGAGGATTTGTATCAAATTCGAAAACAAATGGGTTCGGTGCGCTCCAAAATTGGGCAAAGTTTCGGAAGTGCTTTAAACACCTATCATGGTGCGGGTTTTTTGGATGAAATCAAAGAGTCTATTATTGATAACCGGCGCGTGTTGACCGTTAAAGCAATGTATCGCAGGAAAGTCAAAGGGGCTATTATGGGAAGCTCAAAAACAGGCAGTATCGTCTATATCGAACCCGAAGCTACCTTGCAGTATAGCCGAGAATTACAAAACTTACAGTACGAAGAAACAGAGGAAATTACTCGTATTCTCAAAGAATTAACCAATTTTTTGAGACCGTATCGCTCTTTCCTTGAAACGTATCAGGAGGTATTAACTGTTCTGGATACTATCTCTGCAAAAGCCTTGTATGCCAAGAGAACCCATTCAACATTGCCTATTCTGAATACTCATCAGCAACTGTATTTGAGGGACGCCTATCATCCCCTGCTTTTTTTAGCAAATGAATTGAAGGGAGAAAAAACATTTCCACAAACCATCGAGCTGAAAAAAGACAACCGAATCATCATTATTTCGGGTCCCAATGCTGGAGGAAAAAGTATTACTTTAAAAACTATTGGGCTTTTACAGTTAATGCTTCAAGGAGGCCTATTGGTTCCTGTTCACGAACGAAGCAATATGTGCGTTTTTCAAAAAATTCTAACCGATATTGGAGACAATCAATCCATAGAAAATCACTTGAGTACCTATAGTTATCGATTGAAAAACATGAATCGTTTTTTAAAAAAATGTGATGCATCTACTTTGTTTTTGATTGATGAATTCGGAACTGGATCAGATCCTGAATTGGGAGGCGCTTTGGCAGAGATATTTTTGGAGGTTTTTTACGAACGTCAATCGTTTGGTGTGATTACAACGCATTATGCCAACCTTAAGTTGTTAGCCACCGAACTGCCTTATATGACCAACGCCAATATGGAATTCGATAATAAAAGTTTGCAACCAACTTTCAACTTAGTGTTAGGGGAAGCAGGAAGTTCGTTTACTTTTGAAGTCGCCCAAAAAAACGGCATTCCTTTCCGACTTATCAATCAAGCCAAAAAGAAAATTGAAAAAGGAAAAGTTCGCTTTGATGCTTCCATTGCTAAAATGCAAAAAGAACGAAGCCAATTAAGCAAGACCTCAAAATCGTTAAAAGCAGAAGAAATTAAGGCGCAAGTGGAATCCGAACGGTTGGAAGTGTTGAATGATAAAATGAAAAAGAAACTGATCAGCTATCAGGAATTGTTTGACAACAATCAGCGTATGATTGTTCTTGGAAACAAGATCAATGATGCTGCTGAACAGTATTTTTTAGATGGGAAAAAGCGACCGCTTGTTGCAGAATTGCTTCGTCTTGTAGAGACCGAAAATTCAAAACGAAAGCGGTTAACTGCAAAAAAACACAAAGAAGCCAAAGAAGTTAAGAAGAAGGTTGAAAAAGAGGTTTTGGAAAAAGTTGTAAAGGTCAGAAAGGAAAAGAAAATCAACAAAGTCCTAGCTCAGAAAAAGGAAGTAAGCAAACCGCGTCCTGTTTTAAAGGTAGGTGATCGTGTTCGGATGTTTGATGGCAAATCTGTAGGAAGTATTGATGTCATAGAAAAGAACAAAGCGATTGTCAATTATGGGATTTTCACTACGCAAATCAACCTTGAGGCTCTAGAACTGGTCGAAGCTGTTAAAAAATGACTTCTGTGAGCCGTTTTATTGTGTTTTATGACGGCCATTGTGTCCTTTGTAACCGTGTGGTCCGTTGGGTACTAAAACACGACAAAAGGGATGTTTTTCGCTTTGCGCCTCTTCAAGGATCTACTGCCAAGGCGTTTTTTAAAGAAAGAAAAATTGACAGTGTTGATTTGGATACCGTTGTTTTATGGAAACCCGATCATGCATATTGGACTCAGTCAACGGCATTTTTTGAAATTATCAAACAATTGAGCTTAGTTTGGCGTTGGCTCCTTGTTTTTTCTGTTTTACCAAAAAATACAACCGATTGGGCATATAACATTGTCGCTAAAAAACGACTTGATTGGTTTGGAAAATATGACTACTGCCCTATTCCAGACCCCCAATTAATACACAAGTTTTTGGATTGATTTATTTTTGGTAATGATCGTCCCAATGCTTTTCAACAGGCTTGTCTTTAAGCTTTCCAACCGACTTAGCAACCATCATCGACACGGCAGCATCACCTGTTACATTTACCGAAGTTCTGCACATATCTAAAGGTCGATCTACAGCAAAAATGAGAGCCAATCCGGCTTCAGGAATTCCAGCTTGCGCAAGAACAATCACTAGCATTACCATTCCCGCTCCAGGAACAGCTGCTGATCCAATAGAAGCCAATGTGGCGGTTGCAATAATACCAAGCTGTGCTCCAAGGGTAAGGTCAATTCCAAAGGCTTGTGCAATAAAAACAGCCGCTACGGCTTGATACAAACTGGTGCCATCCATGTTGATTGTCGCACCAATAGGCAATACAAAACTGCTTACTTCTTCCTCTACGCCCAAATGCTCTTGAACTCGCTCCATAGTTACTGGCAAGGTGGCTGCACTGGAACTGGTTGAAAATGCAAGCAACTGGGCTGGAGAAATACCATTGATAAAAAAACGCGGCGATTTTTTTGTGACAATCTTTACCAACAATACATAAAATAAAACCATAATTAGTAATCCAATGATTACGGTAATGGCATACAGTCCTAGCGCTTTAAACAAATCAGCGCTTGGTGCTTCTACAACCAATGCTGCTAGCAAAGCAAAAACTCCATAGGGAGCCGCTAACATAATAAGATCAATAAGTTTTAGAATCACTTCGTTAAAAGCATCAAAAAATTCTTTGACTGGTTTTGCTTTCTTTTCAGGAATTAAAATCAATCCAATTCCAAAAAAAATAGCGAAAAAAATCACTTGAAGCATGTTTCGGTTATCGGTTGTGGCTTTAAAAATATTAGAAGGTACGAGATCAACCAATGCTTGTAATGGCCCAGATTCTTTTTGGGCATCGGCAGCTACTTTCTTTTCAGCTGCACTGTCAGCATAAGCCATCACCAATTCTTCTCGAGTTTGCTCACTAATGCTTGCCCCTGGCTTTAAGGTGTTGACAGCAACCAAACCCGTAGTTACCGCCAAAAGGGTTGTTAGGATATAAAGCCCGATTGTACGACCTCCCATTTTGGAAAGCCTTGAAATGTCTTTAAGATCAGAGACTCCTTTGATTAAAGAAGCTAAAATCAACGGAACGGCTATCAGCTTGAGGGCATTAATAAATATAGTTCCAAACGGCTTAATCCAATCGGAAATGAATGATTTACCAAAATCAAATTGAACCATAAGGAGCGCAAAAAACACTCCCGCAAACATTCCGATTAAAATTTGCCAATGCAAGGATAATTTTTTCATAGTTAATGATTTGCTGGTTAATATTTTAAGTAAAAAAAAGTGAGCAGTTTATAGCTTAACCGACCGATTTAACAGAAAAAAATCTGCTAAAACAAGCGCAGCCATTGCTTCAACAATAGGAACTGCTCTTGGCACTACACAAGGATCGTGCCTTCCTTTTCCTTGCATTTCTACCTTCTGACCGTCTTTTGTAATGGTTTCTTGCTTTTGCATAATGGTAGCAACAGGCTTAAAAGCAACATTGAAATAAATATCCATTCCGTTGCTTATTCCGCCCTGAATACCGCCTGACCGATTGCTTTGCGTAGTTCCATCAGCATTGTATGGATCGTTGTGATCGCTGCCTTTCATTTTAGAACCCTCAAATCCGCTTCCGTATTCAAATCCTTTGACTGCATTGATTGAAAGCATCGCTTTTCCTAATTCTGCATGTAATTTATCAAACACAGGTTCTCCCAGTCCGACAGGTACATTTTGAATTACACAAGTTACTATCCCGCCAACAGTATCTCCTTCTTTTCGAATTTGCTTGATATAGTTCTCCATTTCCATAGCGACCTTTGGGTCGGGACAACGCACAGGATTTTTTTCGATATTCGAGAAGTCCATTGACTGGTAATTATTTTCCAACTGAATCGGTCCCACACCAGAAACAAAAGCGTTGAAAGTAATTTCAGGCATCATTTGTTTGGCGATAGCTCCAGCTACTACACGACATGAGGTTTCTCGAGCTGAACTTCGACCGCCTCCTCTATAATCGCGTATTCCATACTTTTTGTCATAGACATAATCAGCGTGAGAGGGTCGATATGTTTCCTTAATATGAGAGTAATCGTTGGATTTTTGATTGGTGTTATGAATAGCAAACCCAATAGGTGTTCCTGTAGTTTGCCCTTCAAATATACCCGAATAAAAAGTGACTTCGTCGGGCTCCTTTCGTTGTGTTACTATGGAGGATTGTCCAGGTTTTCTGCGATTCATTTCATTTTGAATCGCTTCCAAATCAAGGGTAATTCCCGAAGGACAACCATCAATGACACCGCCAAGTGCTGTGCCATGAGATTCACCAAATGTTATTAATTTAAAGAGTTTTCCGTACGTATTTCCTGCCATGGATTGCTAATTTTGTTCAAAAATAAGGCGATTCTCAATGATAAAAAAAGGTTTGGCTCATTTTAGGCCTTTTTATACCAACGCATCAAGTAATATTTCTACTGGATGAAATGCCTTTTTACGAGTCCCATCCTTGATTTGATGCCTGCAGCTGGTTCCATTTGCAACTACAACAGTCGTGTTGGGAAGTTTTTTTAGTTCGGGAAACAAAACATCTTCTCCAATTTGCATACTTACATCATAATGTTCTTTTTCATAACCAAAAGATCCTGCCATTCCACAACATCCGGAAGGAATTAGGCTTGCTTCGTAATTAGTGGGAAAATTTAAAATTCTTAGGGTATGTTTAGGATCACCCAATGCTTTTTGGTGGCAATGCGCATGGAAGCTCATTTTTTTAGATGTTTTTGTAAAAGCGGCATCAGTAATAATCCCTGCTTTGATTTCGGAAGCTAGGAATTCGTCGATTAAGTAAGTATTTTTTGCCAAGTGCTTTGCTGCTTTTTGATCTGTCGCCAATTTTGGGTATTCATCTCTAAAGGAAAGAATAGCAGAAGGCTCAATACCTACTAAAGGCGTTTTGCTGTCAATAATACCCTTAAAACGGTTGGTATTTGTATTTGCCAAATGTTTAGCGTCTTTAAGAAACCCTTTAGAGATTTGACTACGACCACTGTCCACAAAGGGCAGATGACAAACATCATATCCCAATCGTGTCAATAACTGAAATGCTTTTAAACCCAATTCAGATTCCAAATAATTTGTGAATTCATCAATAAATAAATACACTTTTTTATTAATTGTAACTTCTTTATTTTCAATATTTTGAAGTAATTTTTCTAAAGTTTTATTTGAAATTAATGGGAGCGATCTTTTTGGGTGAATCCCCACTGTTTTTTTAATCCAATAACGGGTTATAATGTTTGAAAAAAAGAAATTGGTAACCGAAGTAAGCACGCTTCCCAAGGCGTTAAAACGTGCATTGTAACCCATGACGTAATCGCGTAATCTTCTCCGATTGTTTTGGTGGTATTGATACAAAAACTCAGCTTTGAATGCCGCAACATCTACATTACTGGGACATTCGCTTGCACAAGCTTTACAGCTCAAACACAAGTCAAAAACCTCTTTCAACTCCTTGTGGTCGAATCTGTTAGTGTTTTTTTGATACAAAAATTCTCGCAGCGCATTGGCCCTTCCTCGCGTAGTGTCTTTTTCATTCCGAGTTGCTCTGTAGCTAGGACACATAGCGCCTCCACTAACTTTAAGACAATCTCCAGAACCGTTGCATTGTTCGGTAGCACGTACGATACCCATAGAACTCGAAAAGTCAAGAAGTGTACTAATTTCGGGGGTTTCTTGTCCGACATGTGTACGAAACGATTCGTCCATTTTAGGAGCTTCTATAATTTTCCCTGGATTGAAGATGTTGTTAGGATCAAACAAACTTTTAATGGTCTTTAAAAGCGAGTAATTTTTTTGCCCTATCATCATTGGGATGAATTCAGATCGAACAATTCCATCTCCGTGTTCACCGCTTAAAGATCCCTTGAATTTTTTGACCAATTGTGCAACTTCGGTAGTAATTTGACGAAACAACACTACGTCTTCCTTGTCTTTTAGGTTGAGAAGCGGGCGTAAATGCAACTCACCTGCCCCAGCATGAGCGTAGTAGACTGCATTTTGATTGAACTTTTGCATGAGTTTGGAAAATGCATCAATAAAAGAATCCAAATCTTCAAGAGCAACAGCAGTGTCTTCGATACAAGCAACTGCTTTTCGATCTCCCACCATGTTTCCAAGCAATCCCAAACCTGCTTTTCTCAATTCCATAGCTTGATCAATTTGAGTACCACTTAGAACAGGCCTTGCATAACTGGTTTTTAAATTCATTAGGGTTTCCAACACTTTTTCCACTTCAATATCAAGCGTTTCAAGTGATTCTGCTGCCACTTCTAATAATAACAATGCTTTGGGGTCTCCTTGAACAAAAAAACGATTGGCGAGTTGTTGTTTGTTGTTGAGCGTACAGTCTAAAATAGTTTTATCCATCATCTCGCAGGTTTGGAGCGAATGCTTCATTACTGGAGCAACGGATGACAAACAAGATTTGATGCTATCGAAATGCGCTACTATCATTTTTTTGTGAGGCGGTGGTAAATCATCCAACTGCAAGGTTATGGAGGTTGTAAAAGCCAATGTTCCTTCGCTTCCTGTTAGCAGTGGGCAAAGTGAAAATAGAGGACCTTTATCAGTAAATGGAGCGCTCTTTATCAATGCATCGACCGCATATCCTGTATTTCTTCGGTGGATGGATGGTTTCGGAAATTCCTTGTTAATTTCATTCTGAACATTGCTATCGGAAAGCTTCGAAATTAGATCACGGTAAATTTTTCCTTCCAATGTATTCAGTTTTTGTTTAGCTTCCAATGCATTGGAAGTTAATTCTGAAAAAACCGCATCACTCCCATCGGATAAAACAACTTCTAGGGAAAGCACTTTATCGCGGGTCACTCCATATTGAATGGAGGTTGTACCAGAAGAATTATTTCCCACCATCCCTCCTATCATACACCGATTGGAAGTGGAAGTATTGGGGCCAAAAAACAGACCGAACGGTTTTACATAACGATTCAGTTCGTCTCTAATTACTCCAGGCTGTACAGTAACGGTTTTCTTTTTTATATCCAATGCGATAATGTCACAGAAATGTTTGGACACATCAACCACAATTCCATCTCCAACGCATTGTCCTGCAAGAGAAGTTCCTGCAGTTCTAGGAATGATACCCAAACGATGCTCTTGAGCGAAATGAATGATTTTTTTTAAATCAGATATAGATTTTGGAAACGAAACGGCAAGGGGTGTTTTTTTATATACCGATGCATCGGTAGCATACAAAGCCCTTGATAAGGCATCCGTTTTAATGGAACCTTCGAGTTGACCGTCAAGGATTTGAATGTTTTTTTTCATTGAATTTAGCTTTACTAAAATAGTGTTTTTTTAAGTCATCATAAACAAAGTATGTTCCTTTTTGGAATTAAAAAGGATTCTGTACATTTACGGCACATAAAAAAACCCTTTTCAATGAAAAAATATGTTGTTTATTTCTTATTAATTTTTGTTTTTACCCAATGTTCTCAATCTACCGCCTACAAAGTTGATGGCACCATAGATATGGAAGATACTTCGCAAATTTATCTTGTTAAAGTTGGAGAGGACAATGGCCCCGAACCTATCGACACACTCGAAGTATTGGAAGGTAAGTTTTCTTTTTCAGGAGAAGTTGACATCCCTGAAATGCATTATTTGTTCTTTGACGGAATACGTGGTAACCTTCCATTTGTATTGGAAAGTGGAAACATTAATATCAACGTTTATAAAGACAGCCTTCGTTCCTCTAAAGTAAGTGGAACATCGTCCAACAGAGATTTCGAGTCCTACTTAACAGGTGCTGAAAAGTTTGGAAAGGATTTGAATAAAATTCAAATGGAAATGCGAAACCCATCCATTTCAGGAGATTCCTTAGCCATCTCTGATCTTAAAGAGCAATTTGATGCCATGCTTGACAAACTCACTCAATACGAACTCGATTTTATTTCCAATCAGTCGGATTCCTATATCTCTGCTTTGATTCTGGAACGAATGCTCATGAACAAGTCCATAGAATCCGAAGAAGCAAAGGCTCTATTCACCTCGTTTTCGGATTTGGTTAAAAAAACAAAATCGGCTCAAAACATTAATAACATTCTTTACCCCGAAGCCATAGAAGTTGAAGCTCCAAAGAAACTAGGAGTAGGAAGCATTGCTCCCGATTTTATGGCACCCAACCCCTCTGGTGAACAAATTTCTTTGAAACAGATTGCTAGCCAAGGAAAAATAACCCTGATTGATTTTTGGGCTTCATGGTGCAAGCCTTGTCGAGTTGAAAATCCTGCTATTGTTGCAATGTATCAAAAATTTAATGACAAAGGACTCACTATTGTTGGAGTATCTTTGGATAAAGATGCAGGCAACTGGAAGGAAGCTATTGAAGCGGATAATCTTACTTGGTCTCATGTGTCTAACCTTAAGTACTGGCAAGATCCTATTGCACGTTTGTACGATGTCAATTCGATACCTCGAACATTTATTGTCGATCAAAATCTCACCATTTTATCATCGGGGCTTCGTGGTGTGCAATTGGAAGAAAAAGTAGCTGAGCTGCTCGCGCTCTAAAGCTTGTCTTTTTTAATAAGATACGCCATTAATACAATGGGTATTGCCAGAAAACCAACCATTATAGGTTGTTGAATCACAACTGATGGTTGCATCAGTAAAGTAGCTATAAATCCTGCTGCGGCGCCTCCAAAATGTGCCGTGTGACCAATATTTCCTGTCTGTTTTTTCATTCCATACATCGAATACAATAAGTACCCTACTCCAAAAACGATTCCTGGAATTGGAATGGGTATAAAAAATAAATACAAATTCATGGAGGGATTGAGCAAAATGGCTGCATAAACAATCCCTGACACAGCTCCACTTGCACCTACAGCTGAATAATAACCTTGATCTTTATGGTAGATATAGGTGAACAGATTTCCTACATATAAGCAAACAAAATAGAGGATTACAAACAAAAAGATTCCTAAATTGTAAAGAACAATGTCCGCAAATATGTATAAGGCGAACATATTGAACAACAAATGCGAAAAATCGACATGCAAGAATCCAGCAGTGCACAATCGTTTTTTATCACCAGTTCGAACGGCATTTACTTGAAACTTGTAACGATTGAAAAAAGAATCGTTTTCAAATCCTTTAAAAGAAACGAGAACATTAACGCCAATTATCAATAAAAGGATAGGATGAATTGATTCCAAAGTGGGCTTATTTGGACGCAAATATACTATATTTGTTGAAATTTTACACTTATGCAACGTATTGCTTTTTATACGATATATCCATTTTTGCTTTTGATTTCACTGTTGCCGTTCAGAATCTTGTACCTATTTTCTGATGTGCTTTGTTTTTTGATGTATCGGGTTGTGAAATACCGAAAAAAAACCGTTCGTAAAAACATTCGAACGGCTGGCGTTGCGAAAAACCTTAAGCATGCAAAAGCTATTGAAAAAGAATTTTACAAACACTTTTGTGATTTGTTTTTGGAAATGATAAAATCCATTACAATTTCTGAGACTGCAATTAAAAAACGGTTTGTTGTTAAAAATAAGGCGCTTTTGGAACGATACGGAAAAGAAGGAAAGAGCATTATTGTTATGTGCGGTCATTATGCAAGCTACGAATGGTTGTTGTCCATTACTTATCATATGCCTCACGACGGATTCGGTGTATATACACCGCTTTCCAATCCTTACTTTGATCGAATGGTCCAAAGAATTCGTCGCAAACATGGGGCCTACCTTATACCCCGAAGTAAAGTTCGTGAAACATTGCAAAAACATCACCACGAGGGAGTTTTGGCTACATATGGATTTGCGGGCGACCAATCTCCTCAATTGCGTTCAAAAAACTATTGGCAAACTTTTTTTGGTGTCAAAGTTCCAGTTTTTACGGGAGGAGAGCGTTTGGCGAAAGAATTCGACTTACCTGTTGTTTTTGCTAGACTTGAAAAGAAAAAGCGTGGTTTTTATGAAGCTACAATAGAGCCTTTGGCAGAAAATCCAAAAGACGTCAAAGATTACGAAATTACCGATGATTTTCTACAAAGAATTGAAGCACAAGTCAAAGCAAATCCAGCCCATTACTTGTGGACACACAATCGTTTCAAACACAAGGATAAAGTTCCTAGTAACCTCATTTAAAGACTTAAAATTTCGTTACGGAATCGGTTTGCCAATTCAGTAGCAGCTGATTGTGATGTGGCCTCTGTGTAAACACGTATAATGGGCTCTGTATTTGATTTTCGAAGATGAACCCATTGATTTTCAAAATCTATTTTAACGCCGTCAATGGTAGAAATTTTTTCGGATTTGTATGTATTTGCCATAATCTCCAATGCTTGATCGGCTTCAATATTAGGAGTCAAATCAATTTTCTGTTTGCTCATAAAATAATTGGGGTATGAAGCTCTTAAATCGCTTACCAACCCCTTTTTTTCAGCTAATAAGGACAAAAAGAGTGCTACGCCAACCAATGCATCTCTTCCGTAATGACTTTCGGGATAGATAACTCCTCCGTTGCCTTCGCCTCCAATAATGGCTTGTGTTTTTTTCATTAACTCAACCACATTGACTTCACCCACTGCACTTGCTTGGTAGGTGCCCTTATGATGTTCTGTAATATCTTTAAGAGCTCGGGTAGAAGACATGTTGGAAACTGTATTTCCGGGTGTTTTGCTCAATACATAATCGGCGCAAGCTACCAAGGTATATTCTTCCCCAAACATTTCTCCATTTTCGCTCATAAAAGCCAATCGATCTACATCAGGATCTACCACAATTCCCAAGTCTGCTTTTTCATCTATAACAGTTTGAGACAAATCGGTCAAATGCTCTTTAAGAGGTTCTGGATTGTGCGGAAAGTGCCCATTGGGCTCACAAAACAACTTAACAGTCTCCACTCCTAGTGCGTCAAGTAATTTTGGAATTGCAATACCGCCTGAAGAATTGACTCCGTCAACAACTACTTTTAATCCAGCTTTCCGGATCGTATCAACAGTAACCAAAGAAAGTGATAAGACATGCTCAATATGCTGTTCAATTGCGTTTTTAACCAAAGTAACCTTGCCCAAAGAATCAACATCAGCAAATGAAAATTGGGAAGATTCGGCAATATCTAAAATAGTTTTTCCTTCGTTTGCGTTTAAAAATTCCCCTTCCTCGTTGAGGAGTTTAAGAGCATTCCATTGTTTTGGGTTGTGGCTTGCAGTAAGAATAATTCCACCCTGAGCCTTGTACTTAGGAACCATCAATTCGACGGTTGGGGTGGTTGATAATCCAACATCAATAATATGGATTCCTAATCCAACCAAGGTGTACTGAACCAAGTTTTGAATCATTGCTCCAGATATACGAGCATCTCTTCCTAAAACAACAGAAAGTGTAGTGTTGGGGTATTTTTGTTGCAACCAAGTTCCATATGCAGACGCAAACTTAACGGCGTCAATAGGAGTTAGATTTTCATGGATATTGCCTCCAATTGTGCCTCGTATTCCTGAAATGGATTTAATTAACGTCATTGAATGTTGATTTATACAAAGATACAATCCCTTATCTTTTATTCAACTATAATCCTTATTTTTCGGTCATGAATTATTTGGCGCATCTGTACTTGTCGGCTTCCAACAAAGAAATTATGGTAGGTAACTTCATCGCAGATCGGGTAAAGGGCAAACAATACTTGAACTTCCCACAAGAAGTGCAGCAAGGAATATTACTGCATCGCTCGATTGACTCCTTTACTGACGAACATCCTGTAAGCAAAATCATTAGAAAAGAACTGTTCCCTGCTCATAGACACTACAGTTCGGTTTTGGTAGATATGTTTTACGATCATTTTTTGGCCAAAAATTGGAAACAGTACTCAACCAAAACCTTGTCTGAATATGCGGATTATTGCTATAGGACATTGATTCATTTTCAAGAACATTTGCCTCATTCTTCACTTCGTTATTTGACTGCAATGAATCAATATCAATGGTTAGCGTCTTACCAAACCATTGAAGGTTTGGAATCTGTTTTGAAATTAATGAGTCAACGCACAAAATTTCCAACACAATTGGATAAAAGCGTATTGATTTTAAAAGACCAATACCCTTATTTTGAGTCCTTGTTTTTTCAATTTTTCCCATCAATTCAAAGCCATGTTAACCAAAAACTTAAAATTAATGCGTAGGCAGTTTTATACAATTGTTGTTGTTTTTTTGGCATTTACGGCTTGTCAAAAACCAATCGAAGAGCCCAGACGCTTTACCCAAGGGATGGTAGTTTCTGCTAGAGCTGAAGCATCCGCTATTGGCTTATCCATTTTAAAAAAAGGAGGAAATGCGTTTGACGCTATGATTGCTACTGATTTGGCCTTAGCGGTTTCTTATCCAAATGCGGGAAATATAGGTGGTGGCGGATTTATGGTATATCGTTTGGCTGACGGTCAAGTTGGTTCATTGGATTACAGAGAAAAAGCCCCTGCTCAATCTTCATCCAACATGTATTTGGATTCTTTAGGAAATGTGGTTCCCAATAAAAGCACCGAAGGTGGCTTGGCGGTTGGAGTTCCTGGAACTGTTGCAGGATTGTTTGAAGTTCATGAAAAATTTGGGTCATTGCCGATGCGTGATTTGATTCAACCTGCAATTGACTTAGCCAAAATGGGGGTTGTTGTGACTCCCAAGCAATTCCAAAGGCTGAATACTTACAAAGACAAAATCATTGAACTGAATGCACCAGACTGTTTTTACAATCAATCATTTGCTGCAGGAGATACTTTACAGTACCATACATTAGCAAACACATTACAAGTGATTCAATCGAAAGGGAAAAATGCATTTTATCAAGGAACTATTGCACAAGAAATGGTGAATTATGTATCCAAAAAAGGAGGAATTCTCAGTTTGGATGATCTAAAAAACTACAAAGCTGTTTGGAGAGATCCGATTCGCATTCAATATAAAGATTTGTCAATTATTTCAATGGGGCCACCATCCAGTGGCGGAATTGTTTTGGGTCAAATTCTTAAAATGATAGAGCCTTTTGCGCTAACACAAAACGATTTCTTATCACCGTCCAGCATTCAACCCATCGTTGAGGCTTCTAGAAGATCTTATGCCGATAGAAGTGAACATTTGGGTGATCCTGATTATGTAGCTATTCCTGTAGAAAGTCTATTGGACTCGGAGTACCTCAAACAAAGAATGATTTCATTTGATTGGAGCCAAGCTACCGCTTCTTCTTCAGTTGCGTCAGGCAAACTAACACTCCAAGAAAGTCCGGAAACCACCCACTATTCAATTATCGATTCAAAAGGAAATGCTGTTGCTGTAACAACTACATTGAATGCGAATTACGGTTCCAAATTGTTGGTTCCCTCACTGGGATTTTTTCTGAATAACGAAATGGACGACTTTAGCAGCAAGCCAGGGGTTCCCAATCTGTACGGTGTAATTGGTGGAGAAGCCAATGCAATTGTCCCTGAAAAAAGAATGCTAAGTTCCATGACACCTACCATAGTTGAACAAAACGGGCAACTTTCCATGATTCTTGGAAGCCCTGGCGGCTCAACGATCATTACTTCGGTACTACAAACCATACTAAACGTGTATGATTTTAAAAAAAATATTCAGGCTGCTGTGGAAGCCCCTCGATTTCATCATCAATGGCTCCCCGATTCCATAAAGTATGAGGCAGCTACTTTTGATGTAAAAACAAAAAATAACCTAGAAAATAAAGGGTTTTACTTCCATCAAAACCCCACTATAATAGGTCGCGTTGATGCTATCAAAATTCACAAAGACGGTTCGTTTTCGGGCGGAGCCGATCCCCGAGGAGACGACAGTGTTTCTGGTTTTTAATTTGAATAGACACTTCCTTTTTAGGGTTAAATATTGTAATTTGCGCGATTATCAAATCATCTATGAAAGAAGTCATTTCGGTTAAAGGAGCCCGAGTTCATAATCTTAAAAATATCGATATTGATATCCCTAGAAATGAACTTGTAGTCATCACAGGGCTATCAGGAAGTGGAAAGTCTTCTTTGGCTTTTGATACAATTTATGCCGAAGGACAGCGACGCTACATAGAAACATTTTCAGCCTATGCACGTCAATTCTTGGGGGGGTTGGAGCGACCTGAAGTTGACAAAATTGACGGCTTATCTCCTGTAATAGCCATTGAACAAAAAACAACTTCCAAAAGTCCAAGATCAACCGTTGGAACTATTACAGAAATCTATGATTTTTTAAGACTTTTATTTGCCAGAGTTTCTGAGGCCTATAGTTACAAAACCAATGAAAAAATGGTGAGTTATAGCGACTCCGAAATTTCTCATTTGATTCAAACAGAATTTGACTCTAAAGGTATTTATATTTTAGCTCCTGTTGTTCAATCGCGAAAGGGGCATTATCGTGAGTTGTTTCACTCGATTGCTAAGCAAGGGTTTGTACGAGTACGAGTGGATGGCGAAATCAAAGAATTAACTCCCCAAATGAAAGTCGATCGGTACAAAACACACGATATAGAAATTGTGATTGATCGATTGAAAATTTCGAAAGATTCCTCAAATGTCAAACGCTTAGAAGAAAGCATTCAAACAGCGATGTATCATGGCAATGACACCATCATGGTTTTGGATCGTGATCATGAGGAAGTTCGTTATTTTAGTAGAAATCTTATGTGTCCCACTTCGGGAATTGCTTATCCAAAACCAGAACCAAATACATTTTCTTTCAACTCTCCAAAAGGCATGTGCCCTACTTGTAACGGTCTAGGTGTCTTGCATCAAGTAAATTTAGAAAAAATCATTCCTGACGATTCAAAGTCTATTCACAACGGTGGAATCCTTCCTATTGGAGAATATAAAAGCAATTGGACCTTTAAGCAATTGGAAACCATTGCCAAGCGTCATAATTTTGATCTTTTGGATCCCATAAAGAAGATTCCTAAGCCAGCATTGGACATTATCTTGCACGGAGGAAGTGAACGGTTTTCAATAGCCTCAAAAACGCTCGGAATTACAAGGGACTATTCCATTGACTATGACGGAATTATCCCCTTTTTAGAAAATCAATTCAAAGAAAGTCATACAGCTTCGTTGAAACGCTGGGCAAAAGGATTTATGGACGAGGTGTATTGTGAGTCGTGCAATGGAAATCGATTAAGAAAAGAGTCTTTGTATTATAAAATCAATGATAAAAACATCGCGGACTTAAGCTCAATGGACATTGGCGAGCTGTCAGAATGGTTTAAAAACATAGAAGACACTTTCACGTTTCGTCAACAAAAAATTGGAAAAGAAATTTGTAAAGAAATTGAAAAACGTCTTTGTTTTTTACTGGATGTTGGATTGAACTATTTGTCTATCAATCGAAGTTCAAAATCGCTTTCAGGTGGAGAAGCACAGCGGATTCGACTTGCCACACAAATAGGTTCTCAATTGGTGGGAGTCTTGTACATTCTCGACGAACCGAGTATTGGACTTCATCAGCGCGACAACGATAAATTAATTAACTCTTTGTTATCTCTTAGAGATATTGGTAATTCTGTGATTGTGGTTGAGCACGACAAAGACATGATGCGAATGTCAGATTATATCATTGATTTGGGTCCAAAAGCAGGAAAACATGGCGGGCAAATTGTCTCTCAATGCACTCCAAAAGAAATGCAAAAACAACACACCTTAACTGCTAATTTTTTGAATGGAGTTGAATCCATTTCATTGCCAGAAAAACGAAGAAAAGGGAATGGTCATTTTTTATCAATCAAAGGCTGTACGGGGAACAATCTCAAAAACGTATCGGTTGATTTTCCCTTAGGAATGATGATTGGGGTTACTGGTGTTTCGGGAAGTGGAAAATCAACCTTAATCAACGAAACCCTCTACCCCATTCTCAACGCTCACATTTTTAACGGTGTAAAGGAGCCTATGCCCTACAAAAGTATTCATGGGCTTGAGCATATAGATAAAGTAATAGACATCAGTCAATCTCCTATTGGTAGAACCCCAAGAAGCAATCCAGCGACCTATACTGGAGTATTTAGTGAGATTCGATCGCTATTTTCGCAAACTCCAGAATCTTTAATACGCGGATACAAACCTGGACGTTTTAGTTTCAATGTAAAAGGCGGACGCTGTGAAACTTGCCAAGGAGCTGGTTTGCGAGTTATTGAAATGAATTTTCTTCCTGATGTATATGTGCATTGTGAAAGTTGCTCTGGAAAGCGTTTTAATAGGGAAACACTAGAAATTCGTTACAAAAGCAAATCCATTGCAGATGTACTGAATATGACAATCAATGAGGCTTGTATGTTTTTTGAGCATATTCCAAAAATATATCGGAAATTGGCAACGATTCAGGATGTTGGACTTGGTTATTTGACTTTAGGACAACAATCAACCACCTTGTCGGGAGGTGAGGCACAACGTATCAAATTGGCGTCAGAGTTATCAAAAAAGGATACAGGAAATACCCTTTATATATTGGACGAACCCACTACAGGACTTCATTTTGAGGATATCCGTGTATTGCTTGATGTCTTAACAAAATTAGTTGATCACGGAAATACAATCATTATTATTGAACACAATTTGGATGTCATCAAAACCGTTGATCATGTTATTGATGTGGGTTATGAAGGAGGAAACGCAGGAGGACAAATTGTTTGTATTGGTACTCCTGAGGAAGTTGCTACAAACCCCAAAAGCTACACGGGGCAATATCTTAAAAAAGAACTACCTTAGCTTTTGGCTAAAACAATATAGAAATA
>Ga0209654_1001317_pt1 | contig 20093 bp, 21 predicted proteins | sample SaaInl1SG_22_DNA_FD_184646 | JGI IMG/M metagenome (GOLD analysis project Ga0209654, IMG submission 184646) | Marine microbial communities from expanding oxygen minimum zones in the Saanich Inlet - ESP_161SG_22_DNA (SPAdes) (version 2) | ecosystem: Environmental > Aquatic > Marine > Intertidal... | reverse complement strand
GGAGTCTAACGGCAAACGCGTCTCAGCCAGTGGCGAAGTGCTCGATCACCACACCAGTGCGTTGGTGTGGGGTCAGATTGGTACCAATGGGCAACATGCGTTTTTCCAAGCATTGCATCAGGGCACATTGGTGTCTCCGATTGATTTTATTGTGACGGCCAAACCAGTTGATACAGACACAGCGTCGCATCGCTTGTTAGTGGCGAATTGTTTGGCTCAGGCGGAAGCATTGGCTTTTGGGCAGTCACAGCCTGAGCTGCGTGCAGAGATGCAGCATCAAGGGCTTTCAGAGGCCGATATTGAGCGGTTGCGTTCGCATCGCACATTTCCTGGCAATCGCCCGAGCAGCTTATTGATGTTGTCAGCGCTGACGCCGAAATCATTAGGTGCTCTGATGGCGGCCTACGAGCACAAGGTGTTTACCCAAGGGGTGTATTGGGGTATCAATTCGTTTGATCAGTGGGGCGTCGAGTTGGGCAAAGCGCGCGCTAGAACATTGGCACCCATGTTGGGTGCCGGTGATATCGACGGTTTTTCAACATCGACTCAGGACGCTGCACGATGGCTGTTTCGCGATCTCGACTAAAACCTGATGAAATCAGTCGCGTCATTGAGATGGCGTGGGAGGACCGTACACCGTTCGAAGCCATTGAGGCCAGCTTTGGATTACGTGAAGCCGATGTGATCCGGCTGATGCGTCAAGAGATGAAACCATCCAGTTTCCGTATGTGGCGGGCTCGGGTGTCAGGGCGAGCTACGAAGCACACAGCCAGGCGAGGCTTCACCTTTGGTCGGCATGTGTGTCCTACGCAGCGCAATCGTTAGAAGATAATCGTCTAAGCATTTAAAAACTTATTCTTTTGCGATCTTAAAAAAGCACATTACTGTGTCTCCATCGAACTCGGAGAACCGTGATGAATGCATTTAAATCCCTATTGAGTGGTGCTGTCCTGCTGGCTACAGCGGCAGTGCAAGCGACGCCACTTACGCCCGTCATCGATGGGTTTACGTTGGACAGTCTTATCGAAGCTCAAGCCGTTAAGGTGTTGGAGATTCGCTCAGATGTAAAAGAATACGCGAAAGCACACATTCCAGGATCCGTCCATTTGCCATACAGCGCCTTCCGTGGACCGAAAAACAATCCCGGCAAGCTGCCCCCACTCAACGAACTCGCGAAAGCATTGGGTGCAGTTGGTTTGGATACGGCAGACGCCGTGGTGGTGGTACATGATGGTGTTACCACAACCGATTTTGGCGCTGCCGCACGGGTTTATTGGACTTTAAAATCAGTCGGTTTTGACAATCTGGCGATCCTCAATGGGGGTTTCCGGGGCTACCAAAAAGACGGCTTTGAACAAGCCAATACAGCGACCGACGTTAAGGTCACAACACCAAGTTTGGCGTTTAATCCGAGATGGTATGCGGACACGGCCGATGTGAAATCGCAAGTAAGCGGCGAGGGCACAGCGCGCTTACTGGATGCTCGCTTGGACGATTTCTTTTTTGGAAGGGCGTGGCACGGCGCAGCGACCAAGCCAGGCATTATTCCTGGTGCAGACCACTTTTCGTTTGAAGCATTCTTTGACAAAAATACGCCCCTTTTGAAGCACCAGGATGAGGTGGTCTCGATTGTGAACAGCAACGGATTGAGACAGGCCAACACAATTTCTTACTGCAATACCGGACATTGGGCAGCGACCAACTGGTTTGTTCTAAGTGAAGTGGCACAGGTACCCGACGTCAAGTTGTATGCAGAGTCGATGGTGGAGTGGTCTCAAGCCAATGAGCCGATGGAAAACGTGCCGTCGTCAGTAGAATTTGCGATCCTAAAAACCAAGAAGTGGTTTAACACACTGGTGAATTAATTAGGTGATCGTTCGAACGGTATTACTGACAACACTCTTGCTCACGCTCGCGGTTACCGCGGGCGTGCGTTTTGCGTTATTACTGGGTATTGGTCTGGCCATTGGCTTTGCGCTTGAGCGGTTTGGCTTTGGTTTTGCCGGTCCATGGCGTCGGTTGATTCGTGAGCGAAACGGGCAGGGCGTGATGGCACAACTGCTGGCAATCGGACTTACCGCATTGGCTATTCAGCCGTTGATCGCTTATGCCCCGGGATCCATGCTGGGTGCGATTGCGCCAATCTCTGTCTCAATGGTTTTGGCAGCCTTTGTCTTCGGCCTTGCGATGCAGTTGATTCTTGGTTGCGGCTCTGGAACTCTCGTGAATGCGGGCTCGGGTAACGTATTGGCAATTGTCGCTTTGCCATTTTTTTGTATCGGCAGCTTTATTGGAACGCTGTGGGTTCCAGCGGCGATCGAATGGACACCGCACGCAGTCGTGAGTTTGCCGCAGTCCCTGGGTGTTCCAGGTAGTGTCTTCACCACATTGGGTGGATTGCTACTGATTGGCTGGGGCGTGTCGCGTTTCACCGATGGGCCTTTGTGGAACAAAAAGCTGATTACTGCGGCTGTGATTTTGGCCGGTTTGGCTGTGGTACACGTGCTGGTCGCAGGGCAACCTTGGGGAGTAGTCTATGGTCTGGGATTGTGGGTCGCAAAAGGGGCTGTCTCCCTGGGATGGGATCCCTCAACGGCTGCGTTTTGGACCCATCCCATCAATGCCAGCGCGTTGACTGAATCGATCTTAACCGACACGACTTCACTGACCAGTATGGGATTGCTGGGAGGTGCCGCAATGGCCGCTTGGGCTGGCTCGCGTGATGTACCCCTGTGGCCAGAGCTGAAACCTTGGATTTTTCTGATGGTCATCGTTGCTGGGCTTTTACTGGGAATATCCTCACGTCTTGCCTTCGGCTGCAATGTGGGTGCTTTGTTCAGTGGTATCGCGTCCGGCTCGGGTCACGGCTGGGCATGGATGCTGGCAGGCTTTCTTGGCAGTGTGTTGGGTGTTCGGTTGCGTGATTGGCTGTGGATTCGAGCAGTTCGGGAGGCGGGATGAGCCGTCGGTCTGGAATTGTCTTTGTTTTAATTTGCATTTTTGCTGTGGTTTCGGCTGAATGGGTGGGCGGAAATCCGCCAGATCCTTATCGCGCACCGGATCCTATGGCTTTTGGATCCACGAGTGGAGCTTCTGGCGCAATCTGTACTTTTGCACCAGGAGCGTCGCAGTGAGTCAGCCCGTTATCAGCACCCACCTTGGCCACATTCAGTTGATCCTTTCATCGGACGGATTGGTGCGTGTTGAGCAGACTGATCGAGAAGTCACTGAAATCGATCCGCAGCACCAACAGCTGGTTGCCTTGATTGCGCAGTGCATTGCGGGTGAGGGAGATGGAGCGCAGATCCCCTTGGTGCCGCAGGGCTCAGAGTTCCAACAAAAAGTTTGGCAGGCCATGCGCGCCATTCCCCGTGGCGAAGTACGCAGTTACTCGGAGCTTGCCATGATGGCTGGCAATCCCCGTGCAACGAGGGCTGTAGCCAGTGCGTGTGGTAGTAACCCATACGTTTTGGTAGTTCCGTGTCACCGCGTCGTACGGCGTGATCGCGGGTTAGGGGGGTTTTCTTGGGGTCTCGACGTCAAACGTGCGTTGTTACGACGCGAGGGGATTGAGATCTCAGCGGATGGGTACATCCGCTAACATTCCCTGGTCATGTATCGCCCAGCAAAACAGAGCCAGATAGGAGCGAAAAGGGGACGCTAAGGCCACCCAGTCGCGTCGATCAATAGCCTGTTCTTCGGCCAATCGGGCACTGATACGTTTCAGGATCAAATCGCCATCGCTCCAACAGTCAGGTTCAGCTAAGACAAAAAGCTCCCACATGGCGATGGTCCATGGACCGATTCCCTTGACTGCGATCAGTGCAGCACGTCGTGCGTTTGCGTCCAGATTGAGCGTTTGATCGATCCAGGAATCACCATGTAAAGCAATAACTTGCAAGGTATTCCTTTTTGCATTTGATAAGCCGGTAAGATCACTGTTCTGGTTCTGGAATGCCACGAGACGGGTGTTCCGATCGGGAAACGCGGCGGTAATTCCTGACCAGATGGCTTGCGCTGCATGTCCTGAGAGTTGTTGACCAACCACAATCCGACACAGCCCCATCAAAGGATCCTCTCCGTAGCGCTTGGGGATCGTGATCGGACCGTGTTGGCCCAGAAATTCTGATAGCTTTTTTGAGCCGAGCTTGATTAGATGTTGGTACGCGTCAGACGCCTCATTTGAAAACACCATAACAAAAAGGAAATCCCCGATGGTTCGTATGATCGCATTGATCCGTATCCGCAATGCGGCAGATTATGCCTTGTATCGTGAGCGTGTGCCGGAAACGCTGAAGCCTTTTGACGGCGAGTTGCGATTTCGTGCCGAAGCACCGATGACTTTAGACGATGAAAATGGATTAGGGGATTTTTCGCAAATCGCCTTGTTTTGGTTTCCGACAAAGGAAGCCATGGTCGGATGGTATGAATCGGATGCGTACCATGATTTGCTCGAGCTCCGTAGTAGCGCTGGAGCATTCACAATAATCGGGGTTGACCCAGATTAAATGCGCATAATCATTATTATGTTAAATAAGATCATTTGTATGGATCAGCTTAGCTGAGGAGATCTCCCCTATGCAGGTAAACAGATATTTTGACGACAAAGTGTTGTCCCTTGGTTTTGACAATAGCAACGGTAAGAGTTCAGTCGGCGTAATGGCGCCTGGCCATTATGAGTTTTCCACTTCTGACGATGAACGGATGGTGGTGATCAGCGGCGCGCTTGTAGTACAACGGGACGAAGATCCTGAGCCGATCTTGTATTCCGATGGAGACGAGTTTCATGTACCAAAAGGCCAAACGTTTTCTGTTGAGGTTACTGAGCCCACCGCCTACCTCTGCGAGTATTCCTAAGCGACCTTCGGCATTGCCGGAAGTCAAGCTGATTGGCTATCGGGAATACATCGCCCATTCGCAAGGTGCTGAGGTCTGTGTAAGAACTTTTGGTAATCCAGAAGCCCCGCCCGTTTTGTGTTGGCATGGGTTTGCACGGACCGGAACCGATTTTTGCGCGCTGGCCTCGAACCTTGCCAGTGATTTTTTCTGTATTTGCCCAGATACGCCGGGACGGGGAAATAGCAGTTGGCTACCGGCGCATCAGTATGCATTTCCTACCTATCATGCGATCGCAACAGATTTGATTGGTGAGTTCGCACAAGGTCGCAAAGTGCATTGGGTTGGTACCAGTATGGGCGGCGTAATTGGGATGATGCTAGCGTCAGACCCAAGAACGCGACGTCTTATTGATCGCTTGGTGCTTAATGACATTGGTCCGGAGGTTCCTGATGAGGCGATTGATCGGATACGTGGATACACCGCTTCACCGCGGCGCTTTTCAAATTATCGGGAAGCTGAGGTGTATTTCCGTGAGGTGTATGCTCCATTTGGCGAACTGTCAGAGACGGAGTGGCAAATTTTACTGCTCCATTCCCTGCGCCGTGACCCGCAAGGCGCACTGGTCTCGCACTATGATCCGGCCATACTTGAGCGCTTCGGAGAGGCACAAAATAAGCCGTTAGCCTGGACCATTTTTTCGTCCATTACTGCACCGATGTTGGTGATTCGTGGCAGTGAATCCGATATTTTGACTGCTGAGATTGCCGATCGAATGGTGCACAGTGCGCTACGAGTCGAGCGCCTTGATGTCCCAGGTGTGGGACACGCGCCCTTCCTCAACACGCCGACGCAAATCGCGGAAATCCGATCATTTCTGAAAGGTTGATCAGCTCGGACTGGACTTGATTATGACAATAAAGTCCTCGTCCAGCTGATCGACTTGATCATCGCTAATGGCCCAATCTCCGACGCAATAACCGCCCTGCTCCATGGCATTGCGATCACCGGTTAGCAATGGGTGCCAATCCGGCAGTTGTCGGCCTTCATCGAGGCGACGATATGCACAGCTTTCCGGAAGCCATCGATAGTGTTCACGCGGAATATCACGCACGTTTAAGCAGTCGGCGACCCGGTCAGTGCGGTCTGAATACACACCACAGCGGCGGTGCTCATCCAGATGCTGGCATTTGACGCAGGTGAACTCAACAGCTTGGGTTTGGACGTCTTCGAATTTGTGTAAACAACACAAACCGCACCCGTCGCAAAGTGACTCCCACTCGGCATCGCTCATGGTGTCGAGTGAGGTCTGTTCCCAAAAGCGTATTGACGTCACGAGAGCCCCGTCTTGCGTAGTGTGTGGGTAACTTTTATGACACAATCAGGCATTACGTGTCGAACTTCTTTTGGAACTGGCTGCATGATCCCTCGCCTCGAAACACATGAGCCCATCGAAACAAAAGCTTCCTCGTTTTTACAGGCGCTTGCGGTATCTGGCTTTTCTGGCGAGATTGCCTCGGATGACGCGACACGAGCGGTGCTATCAACCGACAATTCGATTTACCAAATTATGCCGCAAGCGGTTGTGTTCCCCCGCGATCACGACGATGTGGTGCGTCTGACTCGTGTCGCGCATGAACATCCTGAAGTGACCTTGTACCCCCGTGGTGGTGGAACCGGGACCAATGCGCAGAGTTTGGGCCACGGTGTCATCGTCGACACGTCGCGCCACATGAACGCAATTCTCGAGATCAATATCGAAGAGCGCTGGGCGCGCGTGCAGTGTGGCGCGGTGAAAGATCATTTAAATGCGCAAATCCGAGAGCATGGTTTGTTCTTTGCACCGGATTTATCGACATCAAATCGTGCCACGATCGGAGGGATGATCAATACAGATGCGTCAGGCCAGGGGTCGGTGCAATACGGTAAGACCCGAGACCATGTGCTTGGCTTGCGTGCCGTTTTACTGAGCGGTGAAACCCTCGAAACCTCTGTGTTGAGCGACGCCGCGCTGGACGCATTGCCTGAAAACTCGACAGAGGGTCGGATCGGGCGCAAGTTGCGTGATTTGTTTGACACAAACCGTGAGGCGATCGATGCCGGCTTCCCCAAATTAAACCGCTGCTTGACCGGGTACGACTTAAAACATGTGCGCACTGAGGACGGACAGATTGATTTGAATTCGGTGCTGTGTGGGTCCGAGGGCACTCTGGCATTTATTACTGAAGCGAAGATTAATCTGGAACTCCTTCCCACCGAAGTGAGCTTGGTCGCAGTACAGTACGGATCCTTTATGGATGCCCTTCTGGACGCACAAGAACTGATGACCCACGGTGCCACCTCGATCGAGACTGTGGATTCCAAAGTGCTCAATTTGGCGATGAATGATTTTGTTTGGGATAGCGTCTCGGCGTACTTCCCGAGCGGATCTCAGACCCTGCAAGGGATCAATTTGGTGGAATTCACCGATTTTGATGCCGAAGCGCTGGCATCCAAGGTGGAACGCTTCAGTCAGCATTTGCATGCTGTCGCTGCAAGCGGCGGTCGCTCGTTCGCACACACAATTGCCCGCGGGCGAAGCCAAGTGAATCAGATTTGGGCGATGCGGAAACGCGCTGTAGGCCTCTTGGGTGGCGTCAAGAGTGCAAAGAAGCCTGTCGCCTTCGTCGAGGACACGTGTGTGCCCCCAGAAAACTTGGCCGCATTTATCGGTGAGTTTCGTGAGGTATTGGATGCACATTCGCTAGATTACGGCATGTTTGGTCACGTCGATGCGGGCGTATTGCATGTTCGGCCCGCGCTGGATCTTAAAGACCCAGACTCACTGCCGATGATCCGTACCATTACTGATCAAGTTGTTGAGCTAACGAAAAAGTATCATGGCCTGTTGTGGGGTGAGCACGGCAAAGGTGTGCGCTCGGAGTATGCCCCCCTCTTCTTCGGTGAGCTTTATCCTGCGATTTGTTCCGTAAAGGCGCTATTTGATCCGGAGAACCGACTGAATCCAGGCAAGATCGCAGGCCCAACACCGGATACCGCGTTGTTGAGAATTGATGAGGTTCCTTTGCGTGGAACGCGAGATCGGCGTATCGCGTCAGAACTCGTGCAACAGGCCAGCACAGCATTGGTATGTAATGGCAACGGTGCTTGCCATAACTACGATCCCGACGACCGGATGTGTCCTAGTTGGAAGGCAACACGCGACCGCCGACACAGCCCGAAGGGACGTGCTGGGCTGATGCGTGAGTGGGTCACGCGCTTATCAGACGCTGGTGTCACTACGCTGCCAACGCCGTCAATTGGCGCTGAATTGGCAGGCTATCCGATGAAAATGTATCGGACCTTGCGCATGAAATCAGGCCGCTATGATTTCAGTCACGAGGTCTATGAAGCGATGAGTGGTTGCTTGGCGTGCAAGTCTTGCACCGGCCAGTGTCCTATTAAGGTGAGCGTACCAACTTTCCGCAGTCAATTTTTGAGTGCCTATTACAGTCGTTACGCACGGCCTGTGAAGGACTGGATTGTTGGGACGCTCGAGTACGTGCTCCCGTTCGCAGCTCAAGTGCCCGCGCTTTACAACGCAGTGGTGCGCTCATCGCTGGGTGCATCGGTATTTAAGTACTTGGGATTGGTGGATTCGCCAACGCTTTCTGGCATTGATCCACACCGCGCTATTGCGGACGCGGGCTTCCGCGTGGCCTCACTGACCGAACTCGAGGAGATGTCGCAGTCGGATCCTGGGAGGTTCGCCCGTCAAGTGGTGGTGGTTCAGGACGCCTTTACCAGTTACTTCGAAACACAGGTAGTTTTGGATTTATTCCATGTGTTGCATCGTCTCGGCTTCGAACCCTCGTTGATGCCTTTTAGCGCCAATGGCAAGCCGCTTCATGTGCATGGGTTTCTCAGTTGGTTCAAACTCTTGGCAACGAAAAATGCTGCTCGGCTGAATCGTTTGGCGGAATTACAAGTGCCATTGGTGGGTGTGGATCCGTCGATGACTTTGACCTACCGTTCTGAATATCAGGAAGCAGGAATTGAGACGCCGGACGTATTGTTGATGCAAGATTTCCTCGCGACTCGATTGCTTCCTGGCGCGGTGCCAACCGTGTTGCCGGTGAAAAAGTATCGATTGTTTGCCCACTGCACCGAAGCCACCAACGCCAAAGAATCCCTGCAGCCATGGCAGACAATATTTGCACTTGCTGGGCATCAGTTGAGCATTGAGTCGGTCGGTTGTTGCGGAATGGCGGGAACCTTCGGCCATGAGCGCGATAATCTGGCATTGTCGAAGACGATCTACACCCAAAGCTGGGCCCCTAAGGTGGATGCGCAAGATACGGACCGCGGAGAGATTTTGGCTACTGGGTATTCGTGCCGTTCTCAGGTGAAGCGGTTCTCAGATCAGGCGATTAAACATCCGATTTCGGCACTACGTGAAGTGCTGGGCGACGCCTGAGGTTAACCGCTGGCCGGAGTCCTGCTCGGCTTCCAGTGAGACGCGCAAAGGCGCTCGGCTTACTGGGTATGTATGCACTGCGTTCCTTTTTAGCCCGTAAGCAGTAGACCGCACCAATGGGCCATTCGCGTCGCGCCATGACGTGTTCAATGCGTTTAAATAGTTTGCGGATGCTTTTTCTGATTACGGGCAGACTGTAAACCGCGTGGCGGCTGACTTCAGGAACGAGATTGAGTAAACGACACCAATCCTCGACCTGTGCGCTGCGCATGAAGCGCGCTTGCCAAGGAATCACTCCCTCGAACCGTGTGGCCGCGAGACGGCGTAATCCCCAGCTTGAGTTGGGGTTGAAGCCGAACACCAAAAGACGCCCCCCAGGACGCAATACTCGCTCTGCCTCACGCAGTACCTGATGTGGATGCTCGCTCAAGTCAAGGCTGTGTTGTAACAGTAATATGTCCACCGAATCGGATGGAAACGGTAATAGATGATCTTCTGAGAGAATCAAAGGGCAGTGTCTCTGGGTAGGCAATTCCCCACCGAACACTACATGAAAACGGATCGGTGCCAATGAGTCAGCAATTAAGGGGAAGCCTGCGGTACCACCAACTTGCACCACAATCTGTCCAAACAGGCGACGCAACTCACGACGCGCAAGACGCCGTTCTTCAACCTGAACTCGGTGACCCAACCGACCGGATACCCACCGATCCCAGGCTCTTTGACGCTGGTCGTAACCCAGTCTAAACACGCTCTGTACCGCCATCACTTCATGGTACCATTAGACCATTACGCATCAAGACATGAGAAGGAAAGTGCATGGGAATGCTGTCAGGGAAGCGCGCGCTGATCGTGGGCGTCGCCAGTAAGTTGTCGATCGCCTATGGTATTGCTGAGGCAATGCACCGCGAAGGGTGTGAGCTCGCGTTCACCTATCAAAATGAGAAGCTCAAAGAGCGCGTGATTGGCTTTGCCGCTGGCTGGGGTACGCCTGAGTCCCGCTGTTTCCCTTGTGATGTCGGCGACGACAGCGAAATTGATGCCGTATTTACAGGCCTCGCTTCGCAGTGGGATGGTCTTGACATCGTCGTGCATGCGGTCGGATTTGCGCCGGGTGATCAATTGAGCGGCAGCTTCGTGGACGTCACAACCCGTGAAGGCTTCCGGATCGCACATGACATTTCCAGCTACAGTTTGGTGGCATTGGCCAAGGCTGCGCAGCCGATGTTAGATGGACGTCAGGGTAGTATTATCACCCTCTCTTATCTCGGCGCTGTACAAACCATGCCGAACTACAATGTCATGGGATTGGCTAAGGCCTCTCTTGAGGCAGGTGTCCGATTCTTGGCCACGTCGATGGGCCCTAAAGGGCATCGCGTGAATGCAATTTCTGCGGGTCCGATCCGTACCTTGGCTGCCAGTGGCATCAAAGATTTCCGGTCAATGCTGCAATACAATGCGTCTCGTACGCCGATGCGTCGGAACACCACGATCGAAGAAGTCGGCAACACTGCGGCCTTTCTCGCATCAGATTTGGCTGCTGGCATTACTGGACAAACCATCTACGTTGACAATGGCTTCAATATTACGGCCATGGCGGACTCGGATAACGCATGACGCTCAGTATTGATCGCGTACACGCATTTCAGGATAACTACATCTGGATGATCTCCAATGGTTCTGCGTGTTACGCCGTAGATCCAGGTGATGCTGCGCCTGTGATGGAGTATCTGCAGCAAACAGCACAACAGCTGGTTGGTATCCTCGTGACTCACTGGCACGGCGATCATCAAGGTGGTGTTCAAGAATTGCGCCAGTATGCGCCTGGAATTCCGGTGATCGGCTCCGGAAAAACATTGGCCTGCGATTCACAGCCTGTTGCTGAAGGTGATGTTATCGACGTTTTCGGTGCGCAGTTCGAGGTGCTTGCTGTTCCCGGGCATACGCTGGACCACGTGGCCTTTGTCAGTACTTCCGAGCAGTTCGAGACGCCAGTGGCGTTTACTGGTGACACACTGTTTGTTGCAGGATGCGGTCGTCTGTTTGAGGGGTCGGCCGCACAGATGCATGAAAGTCTGGCGAAGATCAATCGGTATCCGGCCACAACTCAGATTTATTGTGCGCATGAGTACACGCTAAACAACTTACGATTTGCAGTCACAGTCGAGTCTGACAACCCCGCAGTGGTTGCACGTTTGTCAGCGGTTGAAGCTCTGCGGGCGCGAGATGAAGCAACAGTTCCTAGCACGCTCCAACTAGAGCGTGAAACCAATCCATTTTTGCGCGCACAATCTCCACATGAGCTTGCATCGCGTCGTCAACTTAAAGATCAGTTTTGATGTTCCGAATTTCTTTTGTATTGTGTTCTCTGGCGGCTTTATCAGGTTGTCAAACCGTCCAAGAGACGGGTTCTTCCTCGCCCTACGCTGAAACCACATTGAGTGAAACAGATGTAGGTTTAGATGAATCGGCGTTGTATGACCCACTGGCTATTGTGGGTGAGTTGGGAGAGGCCGAAGACAGCCCTCGCCTTCAGCCGGGTCATTCGGACTCGAGTCCAGCTGTACTGTCGGAAACGGAATTGACTAGCTTCGATCGCAGCATCTGGGGTGAGATCTCAAGGCAATTTGCCTTGCCTCAGATCCGAGACAGTAAATACGCGGAATTACATCGTAAACGGTTGACGCACGCCGATGGATTTTTTTCCGAATTCTTAGCAAAATCAGAAGTTTATCTCCCATATGTGTGGCAAGAAGTACAGCGGCGTGGGCTGCCTGCTGAAATCGCCTTATTGCCTTACGTGGAATCCGCCTACTCGCCTTGGGCCGTCTCTCCAATGGGTGCCGTGGGAATGTGGCAGATCATGCCTGGAACGGCCCGTGTCTTAGATTTGGATCTTGGCCAAACTTGTGATCAACGTCGTGACATCGTGCATTCCACTCGGGCTGCACTCGATTATTTGCAACAGATGCATGCAAAATTTGACGACTGGTTACTGGCAATCGCTGCTTACAACGCGGGGCCTGGTCGTATTGATCGGGCGATCCGAGAAAATAAACGGGCCGGAAAGCCAACTGATTTTTGGTCACTGCGGTTGCCAAGAGAGACCCGCCGCTATGTCCCGCGCCTACTGGTTACACGGGACCTGATTTTAGATGCCAAGTCGAACAATATCGCGTTACCGAACATTTCCTCTGACATTGGGTTCAAAACTGTGTCACTTGAGGCACCGATGGAGGTGTCTTTGGTGCAAGAGCTGAGTGGTCTGCCTTTAGCTGATATCCGCAAATACAATCCCTGTATCCGTTCCTGGATTACACCAGCGCAGACACCTTATCAATTGGTTCTGCCCACCAGTCATGTGCAGAGCTTCGCTACTAAACTAGTGAGTGTGTCAGTACGTGACTATGTCCGTACCCGACCCTACAAGGTACAGACAGGTGATACGCTGAGTGAAATCGCTGCCCGAACGGGTGCTTCAGTCACTGAGTTGATGATGCTTAATGGGATGCAAAATGCACGTATTGTTGCGGGGCGTACGATTAGAGTGCCTAGCACGAGCGAAAACATCACGCGGCAACTGGCTCGGATGGAGCTTGGTAATGCATACGGGGAGACAATGCGCTATCGCGTTAGAGCTGGAGATTCTCTGTGGAAGATTGCGCAACGTTTTCGAACTACAGTGACCGCAATCCGGAAGCTCAACAGTACGTCGAACTTAATTCGACCCGGAGAGTACCTAACAGTCCCTGTAAATTAACGGGCCCGCTCTGCCAAATATGCATCAATCATTCCACGTGAAATGGATGCATGCGGCGGCAGTTTGGGCAAGGCATCGATGTGGAACCATTGCGCATCGACAATCTCTACACCGTCGACAGCTATTTCGCCAGACTGCCAGTTCGCACGATAGCCAAGCATCAATGAGTGCTTGAATGGCCAACTCTGACTGCCTTGGAATACCAAATCTGAGATCTCCACCCCAACCTCCTCTCGGATCTCGCGGTGGCATGCGTGCTCAGCTGACTCACCGGCTTCGACGAATCCCGCAAGCGTTGAATACATCCCATCCACAAACCGAGGTGAGCGCGCCAGCAACAACTCATCACCTCGCGTAATCAACACAATGACACACGGTGACACCCTCGGATATGCAGGCAGTTGGCACTCCCGGCAAACACGTCCACGATCTGAGGAACTGGGCTCAGTAGGTGAGCCACAACGACCACAGAAACGATGTTCATCGAGAAAGTCCAGCAGTTGCATTGCAGCACTGACGGGAATGAAGGTCTGCGCATCAAGACCAATCAACACAGGTCGCAACGGTGAAAACTCAAATGCTGCCTCATTTTGATCCACTCGTACCGCGAAATACGTGGTTTGATTTTGTGTTCCGATCAGGATCTGCGGAAGCTCACCAAGGCGTGGATCATCGGTAGCCAATAACAACGGCGCTCCGGATGCGCCAACAGCGATATCTCGTGCTGTAGAGCCGACAATTACACGTGACTCCTTCCCAGTGTGTTCTCCAGGGAACCAGTGCAATCCTTGATGGTCACCGAGCCAGGTCGTCATTGTGCTGCCTTGTCCCAAAGTGGCGTCTGTTGCTGACGCATCACATCCAAAAGACGCTGGTGATTTTCAGATTCAGAATCCGACGCACGACGTACGATCGGTTGCCGAGTACCCGTCTCGAGGCGCTGCACGGACTCAAATCGCGTGCTGCCCGTCGATGCGTCGTTGGTTCCGAACATGTGCGATTGTTCTCGCGTCATCGCGAGATACACGTGCGTCAGAAGCTCGGCATCCAGCAACGCCCCATGTAGCTTCCGCTCCGATGCGTCTACTTTGTAATCACGACACAGTGCATCCAATGAATTCCGCTTACCTGGCCGTTTCTCTCGTGCCATGGCAAGTGTGTCAACAGCCACACCACCCAGCATCAGCTCCTGCATCGATGGAGCACTGGGAATACGGCTCAATTCCGCCTGTAAAAATCCAACATCAAAGCTCGCATTATGTGCAATCAACTCAGCCCCGCGCACGAACTCGATGAATTCATCGGCAATCCCTGCAAAGTTTGCCTTGTCGGCCAAAAACTCTGGAGTGATCCCATGGACTGCAACCGCTTCCGGATCAATATCGCGCTCTGGATTGATGTACACGTGAAAGGTCCGATTGGTGAGGCGACGATTCACCATCTCAACACAACCGATCTCAATGACACGATGTCCCTGGGCTGGATCGAGCCCGGTTGTTTCTGTGTCTAAGATGATCTGACGCATGCTTCGACTCCTTGGTTGGCGAGAGCATCTGCCTGCTCATTTCCGGGATGTCCGGCGTGACCTTTAACCCAATGCCATTGCACCCTGTGCTGAGCGCAGAGTAAATCAAGGCGCTCCCAGAGATCTTGATTGGCTACCGGCTTTTTTGCTGCCGTTTTCCAGCCATTTTTTTTCCAATTGGCCAGCCACCGCGTAATGCCGTCCTTGACGTACACGGAATCAGTGTAGAGATCGACTGTGCAATCGCGTTTGAGAGCTGACAATCCCTCGATAGCCGCAGTCAATTCCATACGATTATTGGTTGTCAGAGCTTCACCGCCATACAAGGTCTTCTCATGATCGCCGTAATGCAGCACTACACCCCAGCCACCTGGCCCGGGATTGCCCTTACACGCACCATCGGTGTACATCACCACGGCACAACTCACAGCCGTGTAAAATCCCGATCGGTTCGAGCCAGCATGTCTTCCATGCGATCCATCACGGCATCAGCACCCTCACGCCCAAGACGCGCCGCCAATGATTTCCGTTCGTGCCAATGCAAGCCGACAAGTTGATGTGAATGCATCCATTCAATCAAGACATCATCTGAGGTCGCAACTCGATCACACAGTCCCTTTTTAAGCGCATCGGAGCCGTAAAAAATCGAACCGTCAGCCACTTCGTCTAAATTCAATGTGGGTCTGCGCGCTCGGATCCATTCTTTGAACAACACATGTGTGTGCTCAAGATCTTCTTTAAACTTCCGTCGCCCTTCAGGTGTGTTCTCTCCTAACACTGTCAGGGTGCGTTTGTGTGCACCTGCCGTGTGTAATTCAACATCTACCTCTCGGCTTTTCAAAAACCGGTGCAGGTTTGGAACCTGTGCGACTACTCCGATCGATCCTAAGACCGCAAAAGGCGCTGCAACGATCTCATCAGCGCAGACGGCCATCATGTACCCGCCGCTCGCCGCGACCGTATCCACGCAAACGGTTAATGGGATACCGGCATCACGTAACCGCGACAGCTGTGAACTGGCCAAGCCGTAGGTGTGCACCAGGCCACCTGGTGAGGTCAAACGCAATAGCACCTTGTCAGGCCTCGGTGTCATGGCAAGAATTGCGTTGATTTCTTGTCGCAGATTGGCTACCTGCGAGGCCTTCATATCGCCTTTGAATTCAAGTACAACAGCCACCGGCTTCTCGCTGATTTCTTCAACAGGATCGTTCGCCGCCTCGTCGCGTTTATGTGCCTTTTTCTTGAAGATCTCACCGAGCTTTGCAGAGCGGCTTCTCAGACGATGTATGACGCTCGGACGCGCATCAGACTGCATCTCGCGTACCGCACTCTCGATCTCTTCTCGCTGCTTTTTCAACCGATCAGAGAGGTTGGTGATGCGAATATGGCCTTTATGCTCAGTATCACCCTGTGAGGCTCGTGTAACTGCAACAATCACCAACACAATTGCGACAACGACGGTCAGAGTTTTCAGTAGGAACAGCCCATATGAGATCACCAAGTCGATCATGGGCGGCTCACCTCTGATTTAGCATTGATGCGCGACCAAAACTCAGCCGCTTCCTGTTGTACGCGTATGTCTTGCAGTGCTGACACCAATTCAGCTGAAGCAGACGTGTCCGTCTCAGGAAGGCGAATCGCATCGACGCGCGCGACGATCAGCGGTCTACCGGCCACTGCCTCACGTGCTGTTGATGGAGTCGACGTTGGTGCCGGCGCATTAAATGCTACGCGCAGCCAATCGGGGTTCACACGCTCGTTGCCATCACGTCCAATTTCGGAAAAATCAAACAGAGTCACCAGTGAGGTATCGAGATCGCTTGGTAAACCTGACTGAGCTGTTTGCCAATGTGCCTCAATACGCTCGATCAACTGGTTTGCTTGTTCAAACCGCGCCGTGTTTTCTAACTCTGATTTGATTTGGTCTCGGACCGCTTCGAGCGGTTGCTGTGTTGCTGGCTGATACTCTGCGATCCGGAATGTCATCCAAAGACCGGGCTCCACCTCAAACACTTCGGCGTTGAGATTGCTCTCGCGCAGAACTGGATCAAATGCGCGCCGCAACATTCCAGGACTGGCGAATAGTCCAGTGCCCTGTGTGCTGGTCACGAGATCCGATCGTTGAATTTCAACGCCATAGACTGTACGCAATTCTTCAAGTGACCCACTGAAAGCAATATTGGAGAACTCTTCAATGGAATTCCCCAGAAGCTGCGCGGCTTGCTGATCTTCAAGCGCCTCACGGATCGCGACGGCTCGGCGTTCAAATGGATCCACATTACGCGCCCGTGTCTCCAAGACCTCGATCAGGTGATAGCCAAATTGCGTCTCAACTGGCTCAGAGACCTGATTCAGAGACAGTCGTTCAAGCGCTGCTTCGAACTCAGGCACAAATGTCCCGACGGGGGCAAAACCAAGATCTCCACCTGCCTCACGACTGGCAATGTCGTCAGATTGCTCGCGAGCTAACACTTCAAATGGAGTTCCCGCATCAATTTGTGCTTTCAGGTCCGTGATGCGTTCCAGAGCACCCTCGCCCGCATTGATCAGAATATGTCGCGCTCTGCGCTCGGTTTCTTGTGCTGCCGCGGCTACCTCGGCGGCATAGGCTGCGCGCACTTCTTCCTCAGTGACTTCGACGTCGTCGCGGAAATCTTCAATGCTGAGCGTCACATACTCAAGGACCGCTGATTCAGAGCTTAAGTATGAGGCTTGATTTTGTGTGTAGGTGGATTCAATCGCATCCTCGGTGATCTGCACAGGGATCTGTGCGATTGCCTCATTGGTCAACACAGCCAATTGGCCAGAACGGAGTTGTCCTTGTAACCGCGTGAGACGCGCGGCTTCATTTGGTAACACCAACACGGACCCATCGATGGCTCCGCGCACCTGATAGTCCAGTAGATCGCGTTTGAGGCTCTCTCGGAATCCAAGACGCGACAATCCCATTTGTCCTAGCGTCTGATCATACAGCGCTGGATCAAAGCGGCCATCACGTTGAAATTGAGGCACATCGAGTATGATCTGATCTACCACACGCTCAGGAGCCCCGAAACCCAATTGCTCGGCAAAATCCAGAGCAACCGCCTCTTCTATCAGCGTCGCCAAAACACCCTGCCGTAGTCGACTTTCATCGATCAAGGCCGGATCTTGAACGACCTGCAACAATCTGCGGCGCTCTTGTTCAAGCCGCTCGACAAAGCGACTCTCTTTGATTTCGATCGCACCGACCTCGGCCACGACAGGATCTCCGTCACCTACGACGAAGAAATTCACCCCAGTCACAACGAATGTGACAGCGATGAGTCCAACAATAAATTTGGCAATAATGCCGGATGAGCGATCTCGAATATTTTGCAGCATGGGTTTTTTCGTTACTCAGATTCAAAAAAGGGGCCAGAGGCCCCTTTATACACGACGTGTGACCAAGAATCAGTTCACAGCGTCCTTTAATGCTTTACCTGCTTTAAAGCCAGGGACCTTCGCCGCCTTAATTTGGATCGTTGCACCTGTCTGTGGGTTCCGACCAGTGCGCGCAGCGCGCTCTTTCACTTGGAATGTACCAAAACCAACCAGAGACACGGTGTCGCCTTTTTTCAGGGCTCCAGTCACTGCTGACAATGTGGCATCCAAAGCTTTGCCAGCATCTGCTTTTGAGAGACCGGCTTCTGATGCGATCGCATCGATTAATTCTGATTTATTCACTATTTAGTACCCCTATCGGTTTTGTTACGTATTCGCACCCTTTTGTGTGGAATGGGTGTCCGTTTGCTAGCGCGTATTGTTTATACCAATCGCTCCTCAAAGAGACAACACATTAGTGCGGCCTCAGTGGGTTTTTTTCGCTGTCTTGTTCGCTTTCTGAACTTTTTCCGCCGTCTTGAACGACAAAAGGTTCAGGCATATACGACAACGCAATATCGAGGACCTGATCAATCCATTGCACAGGCTTTATTTCAAGCACCGCTTTCACATTATCTGGTATCTCTTTGAGATCAGGGATATTTTCTTCAGGAATAATCACTGTTTTAATCCCGCCCCGATGTGCAGCGAGCAGCTTTTCCTTCAGTCCACCGATCTGTAAAACCTGGCCTCTCAGAGTGATTTCACCAGTCATGGCCACATCTGCACGTACTGGTACATTTGCCAACACAGAAACCAGTGCCGTGCACATTCCAATCCCCGCACTTGGCCCGTCTTTCGGTGTTGCACCCTCTGGTACGTGGATATGTAGATCAGTTTTTTCATGGAAATTTGGGTCAATCCCAAGTGCCATAGCACGTGATCGAGCAACCGTCATCGCCGCTTGAATTGACTCCTGCATGACATCGCCAAGGGAACCAGTACGGATCTGCTTGCCCTTGCCCACCATGGCCACGGCCTCAATCGTCAATAACTCACCGCCGACACTGGTCCAGGCGAGCCCGGTGACTTGTCCGATGCGATCCTCTGCTTCTTTCAATCCGTAGCTGAATTTACGCACGCCTGCATATTCTTCGAGGCGTTCAGGCGACACAACAATGGTTTCAGGACTTGATCCAATCTTTCGATACCCGGCCTCGATACGCTCTCGCACAACTTTACGGGATAGCTTAGCCACTTGGCGGTCGAGACCACGTACGCCGGCCTCCTTGGTGTAGTAGCGAATTAGATCGGTCAACGTTTGATCGGGTACTTGCAATTCTTTTGGACCCAATCCGTTGTTTTTAATTTGCTTTGGCACGAGATACTTGCGCGCGATGTTGAGCTTTTCGTCTTCGGTGTACCCGGGAATTCGAATGATCTCCATCCGATCCAACAGTGGTGCAGGCATGTTCATCGAATTCGATGTGCAGACAAACATGACCTCACTGAGGTCAAAATCTACTTCGAGATAGTGATCGTTAAACGTATGATTTTGTTCGGGATCTAGGACCTCTAGCAAGGCAGACGCGGGATCACCCCGGTGATCCATCCCCATCTTGTCAATTTCGTCTAACAAGAATAATGGATTCTTCACACCGGTCTTGGACAGCTTCTGGATGATCTTACCCGGCATCGAGCCAATATAGGTCCGACGGTGACCCCGAATCTCAGATTCATCGCGCACACCGCCCAGCGCCATGCGTACAAACTCTCGATTGGTTGCGCGGGCAATCGATTCACCCAGCGAGGTCTTGCCAACCCCTGGTGGACCAACCAAACAAAGTACCGGACTCTTTGATTTCTTCACTCGCATCTGTACCGCGAGGTATTCAAGAATCCGCTCTTTAACTTCCTCCAAGCCGTAGTGATCAGCCTCTAGGATCTCTCGGGCTTTGATCAGGTCATGTCGCACTTTCGACCGTTTTGTCCAAGGGCAACCAAGCACCCAGTCGAGATACGCTCGCACGACAGTGGCTTCTGCCGACATTGGAGACATCATCTTCAGCTTTTGCAGCTCGGCTTCCGCCTTTTCTTTGGCTTCCTTGGATAGCCCCGCTTCGTCAATCCGCGCTTGCAGCGCCTCGACCTCATTCGGGGTTTCGTCAAGGTCG
>Ga0209654_1001315_pt1 | contig 20098 bp, 17 predicted proteins | sample SaaInl1SG_22_DNA_FD_184646 | JGI IMG/M metagenome (GOLD analysis project Ga0209654, IMG submission 184646) | Marine microbial communities from expanding oxygen minimum zones in the Saanich Inlet - ESP_161SG_22_DNA (SPAdes) (version 2) | ecosystem: Environmental > Aquatic > Marine > Intertidal... | reverse complement strand
TACATTTCAACAATCGATATCGACAACAGAAATGCACACTTGTTCAAATCACAGAAAGGAAGAGCGTTCTCTTCGAACAGTGCGACGCAGCTATTTCAGAGACTCTATGAACGCGCTGGACTAATTGGAGCAACCAGTCATTCGGGAAGGAGAACGTTCATCACGTCACTAGCGCAAAAAGGTGTTGGAGTCAGAGTTCTAGCGAGTCTCGCTGGACATCGAAATATTTCTGTCACTCAAAGGTACATTGATGTGAACGACGACATGCTCAGGGATGCTGTGGATTTGATTTAACCTAACTGCATGCTTACCAACTAAATGCTGTCCTTAGATTTAAAACTCGTCAGGATCATATTTATGAAAGGTTTCTGGATGTGCCTCAATCAGCCTCGAAAGAACACTTCCAATTTCTGAAGATTCGTTTTCGACATGAATAATCAAAGAATCAATAGCCCTCGTCAAAGGAATCATTAACCATCTGTTAACAACATCCCTGATCCATTGTTCATCAGATTGGTATAGATCATCTTTCATTGATGAGACTTCTTTTGAGGCTTCTGCATGGATTTTTTCATAAAAAACATCCAAAGCTTCGGCAACCACGATCCAACCTTCTAATCCCCTACAAGAGGTATAAGGGACAATCCGAACAGTTTCTGTATTTCGAGCACCGGAATCACGGACAGTCTCATCAACCGCATCCCAAACTTCCAATCCTTCTTTTTCAAAAGCATTCGCCATTAAGGACCGTCGCGTTGGCTCGCCCTTTTTTTTCACTTCACCAAAAAACTCAACATAAGGCCTACTCATTGGAGCGCAAACCAGCAAATCAACCGGCGCATTGCCCGTAGATTTGAGTTTTTGCACAACAGAGGACGCCAATTTATCCCGATCCAAATGCCCGAATATGACAAGAATCTGACCGCCATAAGCCTCTCCTTGCGGTGAAACATCCCATCCTTCGTAACCGATAGCATTAGCTATCGAGGAAACTCCTTCACACAGGTTTGTCTTCAACCTAAGGCTTTTCGATAGAGTAACGACCTGTCGGCTCGGCGCCCCAGCAAACCAATCTGTTCGGGCATGCCCGCGTACTAATTGATCAATTCCATCTGCTATTACACAGCGATTAGGTCCATAGAGCTTGTAGATCCAATATTTCTCTCTCTCAGCACAATCTTGCGACTCATCAATAATTACTAAATCCCAATCTAAATCCTTGGGATAGATCGACTTTAAGTCGTTTGCTTCCGAGTCAGTTAACTTTCCCGTCTTTAGTAACTCAGTGAACTCGACAACTAGAGAATCCCAGTCTTCGTCCATTCGTCGCGTACTAATGAAAGGGTGACATGTCTCATCAACAAATCTCATCCAATCTGCAAAAAATGAATGTAAGGTTGACGCAGCAAAACCATTGCCGCCCGACGAATTAGATACTCCTGCGTGAACAAAAAGGCGTCTTAAGTCAGCCAATAGCGATCGGTTGTATGAGAGGAAAAGAACACGCAAGTGAAATTCGTTATATGCCTGCAGACCGAGGCGCAGGAGATTAATAGTTTTTCCAGAGCCTCCTCTGCCCCTATAGATCAGGAGTTGTTGACCTAATTTTTGCGCATATTTTTGCGAATCTTGATCTAAAATTTTCTTGGTAATCTGCTCTAATTTTTTTCGATCAAGATCACTGATTAAAACTTCTTCGGAAAAAACATTTAAATATTCGTTGTATTGGTTAACGTTATTAAATATCAGGCTATGACGAGAAATATCTCGATTCTTAAACTCATACTGCTTTCTCAACCCTTCTGGTCGATCCATGAGCATCAAAACAATATTAGAGAGTTGCCGCCAAAGAAATCCTCTACCTATTACGTTTAGTCCTTCCTTCTTCGGAATCTGCTCAGAAGGCAAGTTTCTTAAGAATATCGCATGCGTTGTGAAGGGGGGCCTCAGTTTCCCTTTTGTTTGCTTCGAAATATGGTTAATAAGAGAAAACTGTTGTTGGAAGCTTTGCTCAGAAACATTGTGCTCCCTACCCTCCGCGTACCGAACAAAAACACGCTCCCCTTCGAAGCGAACACCCTTAGAATGATCCTTTACTTCTACCAGGCATAAGAATGAATGAGGGTCCTGAGGTTGTCGGTTTGGGCGGCTATCTATGAAAAAAACGACCAAATCTAAGTCAGGTCTTTTCTCACCTAACGCTTTAGCACCAACAATGATATCCAAGCGAATTTCCGGTCGCTTATCTAAATCAGTGCCATAATATTCGCGCGCAGCCTCTATGATGCTCTCCGCCGCCTTATATTCACTCTCGCTGTCTTCTTGGATCCCATAAATCCGGTACATTGAAAATCCTTGTTCGTAGGCACATCAGTTCGTGCTAGTCTTTCTTCTGAACATATTAGGTGAAATGTAATGGATAGACGTAATTTTCTGCGAATGTCTGGAACGAAAAGCGCAAAGGCTGCTGCCGGGCTAGCTATCGGCTTAACAGCAAGCGAGAGCATAATAGAAAAGTGTTTGTCCTCTGTTTCAGAAGAATTAAGCTCGCTTAAAGAAAAATTTACCCTACATTCTGAACAAATCAAGCAATCGACTGACACTTTAGAGCTAGAAATGGCAAGAATTGCACATGAAATATCCCATACTGTAAGAACGAAATATTCCTCGCTAGATAATCGAATTACTACTATCCAAATGCATCAGATGATTATTCTTCTTTGGTTAACAGCGCTGACACTACTCACCGGATTAGATTTTGTTTCTACCGCTACATCACTAGTAGTTCGAGTTGCATAGCTGCCAGCTAGACAAATGAAGAATAAAAATCCCGGTCTCGCATGTAACTCCTCGGTTGCGACGCTATCGTAAAAGCACCTTTTCACTAACAATCAGCATACTCTGAGCAGTATGTTAAAGTCTGTTCAATCTTGAAACGCAACCTGGATTGTAAAACTTGTCTACTTCTCGATATCTCACTAAGTCTAGATTTAAGCTGGCGATGGAATGTCCAACCAAGCTTTTTTATACAGGCAAAGAGAAAGAGTATCGGGATACAAAAGGCGATAACGAGTTTCTGGCATCCCTCGCTGAAGGTGGTTTTCAGGTGGGAAAAATGGCGATGCTTCTTTATCCCGATGGGAAAGAAATCAAAGCCAAAAGCAATAAAGAGTCGCTCTCTGAAACGTCTGATTTAATTCGGTCTCATCACTCAATCGTACTCTTTGAGCCAGCATTTGAATTTCACGGCCTGCTGGCACGTGTCGATATCTTCGTAAAAAATGGAAACTCAATCGAGCTTATCGAAGTCAAAGCCAAATCGTACGACTCTGAAAACCCAGATATTGAAAGCGCTCGAACACCAATAAAATCGGGAATTCGCCCTCACATTGAGGACGCAGCCTTTCAGAAGTATGTGGTCTCTAATGCTCTACCGAACTGCTCAGTAAAAACGTTTTTAATGATGCCGGATAAGTCTGTGAAAGCTGCAACAGATGGACTCAATCAATGTTTTAGAATCAAAAAAAATAATGGTTATAAAGAAGCTTATGAGACTGCTGAAGCTGCTGAGCAGGTGAACGCCAACATGTCTCTTCTCGCGAAAGTTTCGATCGATAAGTACATCGATATCGTCATGGGAAGACCGCTCGAATACCCTGGCTCAGAAACAAATACTCAAAACTATCTACCTGAGCGAGCTTCAGTTTGGGCAAAAGCTTATCGTGATGAGATCAAAATCGATCCTCAGATCCACAAAGGATGTAAAGGTTGCGAATTCAGAGCATACAAGAACGATACGCTTAAGAGTGGATACTACGAATGTCTGCAACAGTTCACTGACTTAACCACAGAGGAGATCGATCAAGGAACTGTTCTCGATATTTGGCGTTTTAGGAAAAAAGATGAATTGATCGCTCAAGGCGTTTTTAAGCTTGAAGATGCCAGTGAATACATCGAAGTGACCGAGAGCAATGAGGGGCTCAGTTACACAGAGAGGCAACGCCTTCAAATTGATGGAATCCCAACAACTCAAGATAAAGGGGGGTTCTATTTTGATTCGAGGTACTTCAGTAAAGAGCGAAGCAAGTGGTCATATCCATATCATATGATCGACTTTGAGACCTCAACGGTCGCCTTGCCTTTTTTCAAGGAAATGCACCCATATGAACCGATCGCTTTTCAGTTTTCGCATCATGTGATGCATGAAAATGGGAACATTGAACATCGCAACCAGTCATTGATTACTCGTCCAGGACATTTCCCTAATTTTGATTTTGTTCGCGATTTGAAAGATGCCTTGGATAGCGACACTGGAACAATTTTTAGATGGGCGGCTCACGAAAATATCATCTTGAACAGGATCAAAGAGCAGCTGTTAAAAAGCTCGAACCCTCCATCTGATCGAGATTCACTTATTCAATTTATCGACTCGATCACAAATGATTCTGAGCGATCAATGGTGGACCTCAACGAATTAGCTTTGCGCTGCTACTTCCATCCCATGACGCAGGCTAGAACTTCCATCAAAAAAGTATTACCAGCTGTCCTATCGACGTCTAAACTCTTGAAGAAGCAGTACTCCAAGCCTATTGGACCATCGCCAGCATCTCTCAATTTCCCTGCAGATTTTACTTGGTTCGAGATGACTCCAGATGGAGTGAATGACCCATATATCCTTCTAAAGAGATTCTCTGAAAGTAAATTCAAAGAGCTCGATAAAGAAATCACAGAAGAAAATCTTCTCATCGCTGATGGAGGCGCTGCTTCCATGGCATATGCAAGACTGCAATTTGAAGACTTGCCTGAAAACGAACGCCAGAGGATCGAAGAATCTTTGCTGAGATATTGTGAGCTAGACACTCTGGCAATGGTCATGATCATGAAAGCTTGGATTGACTGGGAATCTTTGTAGAAATGATTGAATTCTTACTACTTCTGATAGTCCTCGCGATTGTTTTCCCAAACTTAGTAAGATTTCTATTGATTGCAGCTTTTGTAGTGGTGATGGGCTTCATCACACTTGCGATGCAAACCTAAAGGCGAACAGATGAGCAAAAAACCTAGGCCCTTTTTCAAAAGATTAGAGATCAACTGGGCCATCTTCTCAAAGAAAACGAGATTCCGTTTAGCCCGAACCACTTTTCCTAAACCTTCTTTATCTTGGCACCCATTCCGAGGATTTAGTCTTAACACCACTCACGGTGCGCGAGTCTCGAAAACTTTCAAAGGAATCACTTTAGGATTTCAAAATTTAAATTTTGTTTTTCGAGGGCGCTGGTCATCATCTATTTTTGGACTCAATCTAAACGCCTCTAAATTTGGCTTCAGTCTCTCTCAAACAAATCTGCTAGGAACCTATAATTTTTCAAATCCAAATCGCTCTTCAGCAAATATTTTGGGAATCCAGATAAGAGGGAAGAAAGCAGCTCCTTGGGCATTATTAGGGTTTTGGATATCACTACCCATCCATCTAATTAAGCTAGGCTTTAGCCTCATGCAGTTTCTCGTCCGTCTAATAGAGATCCTGATTCGGCTTATGCTATGGATCATACAAATGCTTTGGGCACTCGTTGCGTGGATCGCCTCCCTCGCATGGCATATTTGTATTGCGCTTGCCTGTTTAGTAACACCAGATTCTTGGCTTGATGGACACTAACTTATGAGAAACGATGGAGCTAAAGCAAATTACTTCGCTAATACTCTTGCAAAGTTAAAGCATAAAAAATGGGAACTGTACGTCGTTTCCAGAGTGATCCATTTGTTAAACGACATGGAAATTGAGTTTGTATGTCAGCAATTAATTTTATTAAAAGGAGGCGGTTGGGTTTTTGCTGATATGTATTTTCCACAATTCAACCTATGCCTTGAGATTAACGAAAGAGGTGGGCACTCCAAACTCAACGATCGGCTCAATGATGAAAGGAGACAGCTTGAAATCTTAAAAGCAGTTGGGGCTCAAGTAGAAAAAATAGAAAACTTTACAGATACCCAAGGCCTGATAAACGATGCTTCCCTAGATCGAATTAACGTCCAGATTGATGCATTTGTTGAATTACTTAGAAAAAAGAAAACACTAGCCCAAAAAGAAAATCGCTTTGTACCGTGGGATATAAACGATCAATATAGCCCCACAAAACATATAGAAAAGAGCTACCTCCACGCCGACGAAAATGCATCCTTTAGAACAATCACAGATGTATTGAGGTGCTTCGGCTACACCAAAGGTTCTTACCAACGGGCAGCCTGGCGAGATTCGACTTGGCAAAAAAGCATAGTGTGGATGCCCAGCTTTCTTGCTCACGAACGATGGGAAAATAAATTACTTGATGACGAAGAAACTGTTGTCGAAATGCTCAGAGACAACTCATTGCTCGAGAAGCATCAAGGCCATCCCAAATATCCAATCCGCTATACTTTTGCTAAAACGCGCACCATGTTTGGAGAGACACTTTACCGATTCTTGGGTGAATTTGAATTCCAATCGGAATTTTACGAGAACGGTAGTCTTATAAAGACCTACAAGCTCAAAAGACGAAAAATTGATATCCCAAATCCTGAATTCAAAAGGCAAATGAACTAAAAGAAGTGGCAGTAACCAATTTACTCGATCCGTAACGCTTCAATTTCTTGGAAAATTGCATAAAGCGGATCCAAAGATGATGGTACTTCTAATGCAGAAAATTTTATGTCTACGTGTAAAGCAAATGTTCCTTTGTTTCTATTGTTCGTCCCTTCTTTCACTTCTGCTTCAAAGCCACTTTCTCTTGCAAGCTTAGCAAGTTTGTCCAGTTCCTCAGATGACCCTATATCTGGGGTATTGAATACAAAACCATCCTGACGAACAGCCCTCAGATACGACAAAACAAAACCTCTTCTACCTTTTTTGCCATTTGGATATATAGAAATTTGCTTTTTAGATATTTTAGGTTCGAGACTAGCCTCTTCCATCAACTGTAGTAGTTTCCTGAGCTTTTCACCGGCCTCGGACTCAACTGCATTAGACGCAAGATATTGCTCTAACTCAACTTCAGCTCTAGCGACATTTTGAATATCTTTTTCAGTCTTTAGAAATTTCTGTTTCTGAGCTGCAACATCAATATCATCATTCGGTAAATAGAGGCCCGCACGCGCTTCAAGGAAATAGTTCACGGCACAACCCCACGGTTCGTCTCCGGTTAGTTCACCAGAATTTTTCGCTAGCCTAGCTACACATAAATCTAAAAACTTTCCTGAAGTTTCTATAGCGCCCTTCGATCCCGTTATCAAAAGTAACGCATGCTTTGCCTTGAGCTGGTTAACCTCTTCCAGCGTAATTTTGCCGTCTTGTAAAACTTTCATTTGTAAATCAGCTAAGTTTCGATACTCATTCACATTTTGTTCAAATACGAACTGTTTCCTTTGAGACTCATTCTCCTGCTCCATCAAAAATTTCGTAGAAAATATAATAAACAGGGCACCGAAAGCGGCTGTGGTAGCTTCTATTCCGAAACTAACACCAAGATCCTCGAAGACCGACCCGAAACCAAAAAACGCAATGAGGCTCAGGGCCAACAAAGCCAACAAATGTTTCATACCCGAAGAGATTCGCTTCATATTTTATCCTCTACTGAGCATAAGACGCTTACGCTCGCTTTCTGAGTTTCCGTGAAGAATCTGTCAAAAAATCCATCGTGCTGTAAAGTCTCGACTATCGCCATCCGACCTTGGCAATTTCTGCATTGTTTACAAAGCTTAATAGCCATCTTGTAAATAGAATCAATATCATCGAACGTAGTCGCCGCAGTAACTTTCGAACGAAGTAATGCAATCTGATGATCAAACGACTCTCCTGTCCGATTAGGATGGAGATCATTGCCGCTAATTAGGTCAGCCATACTCAAAGAATCGCCTAAGACTCTGCCATCCCTGATCCACTTTGGTTTGGCATGCGGTGATTTGCTTTTAATGAATCGATTAATTTGTCCTAAGGTAGTCGATAAGGCGAGGCTATCACCATCTAGCAGTGCATCGAACTCTGACGAATTCAACACATCTGAGCCGATGTTGATCTCAAGCACTAAAGAAACCGGAGCATACTGCCTCACGTAGCTCTCGATTTCTTTGGCCTTCACTAAATAAACCTCAAGACTGTTTTGTTGGAGAATCAATGGTTATCGATTCTGTAGTGACTGGCTGAAATAAGGTGACCGTTAACTTTACTGACGCACCTTTCAATCGACCAGCTTTCGTATAGACAGATGGTGTGATGACTGCCCCTGAACGTGGAGGAATCATTTCCTCATTTTCGCTGTAGTCAATTTGTGCCCCAGACCTATCGATCAATATCATTTTAACCATCACTTTTTGCTGCGCATCGGCACCCAAATTTCTTAATCCGACACTAGCTTCAACTGAACGATCTGCATCATCTGAAGGAGCTCGCGTAATCGTGGCACCCAAGATCTTAAGATCACCACCTGCTACATCTTTATGCTCTCCGATAGATGACACGCCTCCATCATCGGTTGGAACTTCAATTTCACCCAGGTTGAAAAACTCACGTCTAAAAAAAGTTGTATCGATTTGCGCTTCTACTGAATCAGGTTGATCTGACACTGCTGACTTATAAATAGTCCCGTAATTTGTATATACGCTAAACTTGGCGGCCTCTTCTGGATCCATATACACATCTTCTTCGTTGTTGAATCCACCACCAATCGTCGCTCCATCTTTAGATAAAATGACACAAGATGTTTTTACCAACTCGATGGTCTGGTCAGTATCATTTGTTGATGAAAGCTCGATCGAGTAATCGTAGGAGTCATCTCTCCAGCCAGAGGACCACTCGAATAATTCTTTAGTTAACTTCATAGTCGAATATCTCCTAGCTGCTTAGTGTTCTAGTTTCACTAATAATTTGTGTACCAATAAGACGATGAGCTTTTAGAAAAACGTCAACAGTTGCACCTTTAAGTTTCGATTTAGGCTTACCCCAGAAACTTGGCTCAATGAATGTCCCCGAGTGTGGCCCAAGAGTATCAACAGTGTCGTAAGTATCATCATCTTCGGCACCCGTTCTATCCATCAGTACGATTCGCAATTCAAGATCTTCAACATACGTGTCAGTTTTGTTCGTAACACTCGCTTTGAATTCAAGACGATCTTCCTTCGAGTCTTCATCACCATCTGGTCGTCTCACCATTCCGACGACTATCGAGGGATCGAGCAAATTCGAATTAATCTCTTTAGTCAGTGTCGCGAGGGTGTTGGTTTCTGCAGGTACTTCGATGCTCCCTAACTTGAAAAATTCGCGCTCATAGACACGGGCATAAAGCTTTACAGTCACCTCTGAAGAACTCTTATCCATATGATGTTCGTTCAATCTAAGCCAGCAAGAGCCGTTAAACACTTCACCTGCATCCAATAAACAATCTTCAGTATTTCTAGTTTGCCCTCCGATCGTTCCAATTCCGTCTTGTTCAACAACCAAGTCGTATTTAATAAGGCTTATATCTTTGTCGCTTTCATTTTTAATTTCGAACTCTAGATCTATTGAAATGTCGCCGTCTTCATCGGGGGCCTCATTTTCAAACCGAGTTAATGTCATGTTTAGCTCCTTCATCGTTTGATGCTCTGCTTTATCTTTCACGAAAACCCATTCACTCTTTCCACCAGATGATTGGTTGGTTTTTGGAGTTTCTTTTTTATCAGTCGGCGGATTTTTGGATTGGACTGAATCAACCTCAAGAGAGTTATCCCTGTCCATTTCTTCAAGCAGTTCTTGAATCAACTCAGTTCCTGGCAGGTAATTTTCCTTGGACCCATAGTCGGTAAGCGCTAAATACCCGACTGTGGCAGAGGAGAAATTGGTTCTTGAATCATCCCAGTCATTATCTGGCTCGATTAATTTGCCGTCATACCAGTAAGAATCGATGAAGTTACCAACATCTGTCTCCATGACTCCAACACAAAACTTATTCGGGTCAAAATCTCCAGAAGTTTCTATTATCACCCGTCCGAAGGATCCTTTTTCTCCCGTGTGGAAAGTGAGAATCGGCACGATTTCATCGCTACCATCATCCTCTTCTGAATAACGCTCTCGACCATACAGACGACTGTATTCGCCCTTCACGACTGATCTGATAGACCGATAGCCCCCTTCAGCAGTGGCATCCGGAACGACTTCCTCTACCTCATACTCATTATCCTCATAAGGAGCAGTAGTGTGCTCAATGTCATCGATGTCATAGAAAGGACAGTTGCCGCTTTCTGTAATTGTTGGCCCTGAGACTTCATCACTCTCAGAATTAATTTCAGACAGCACTTCCATTAACTCATCGTTATCCGCAGATGACCAATGCTCAACAAATTCACGAGAAATTCGACCAATCGTCACCTCACCACCAGCACCACCAGTATTCACCATGAAATAACGAGTGTTGCCTCCAATATTGCTGACGTTCCCTCCATCAGCTTGGTCACTATCTAAAGCTGATGTTTCAGAAACTCGATCATCAGCCTGTATTCTCTCAGCTATCACTGCTGCTTCTGTCGTGGCCCAATCCGATGCTGCAAAACCTGTAATACCAACAACCAAATCACCCGTTAGATGAACACGAAGGGGATCGCTGGCTAGCTGCGGCTTATCGAAAATCTTAAAGATGGTGTAATCGGTGCTGTCGCCAGATTGGCAAGTAAGCTGGAACCCTGTTGAAACAGGCTTAGAGGAAGATACATTCACAAAAATTTCGTCATCTTCCCCAGCAACATTTTTAACAACAATCGAATCTACCGATGCTGCTCCCGAAACCCACTTTTCTTTGCTCAACAAACCTTTTTTCGGAGTGTGAATTAGGTATGCACCAGACTGTCTCGCGATCTCTGGAGGAATAGGGGTGTCTATTTCATATTTTTCTTCAGGAGTGAAATACCGAAAATTTATTGCATATGTATCGGGAACTTGATCATTCCCAGCATGGAAAGAGTCGGACAAATAGACTCTTGGGTGTTCGAACATCACCTCATGTGGATACGTATCCGAAATCGAAACAACCACGCCATCTTTTAAACTCAATAATTGAGCCTCTATATAAATTGGTGTCTCAGGAATCAGTCCAAACTCAACCTCGACAGAAATAGTTACGTAACCGCCTGAAGACAATTCAATATCGGACCTATGATGCTCGACCAGATCAATGCTCAAATTTTTCATCGCCTAGCTCCCTAAACTCTAGTTACTTCTAAAGGATTGAACTTATTCAGAGTGGTCCATTTTTCTGGCTTAAAAAACCTATAACGACTCTTCAGCTTTTCAGCACCGGTGGCATATTGATTTTTTATTGAAACCGAAGGGGTATTGAATATTAGATGTTGATGGGTCACACCATCTGTATGATGCTCAGCCACGATTCCTACGTCTGTGCCTGCGGCCTTTCCGATTTGCAGGTTAGATGAAATTCGAAAATCACCATCATCATTGTGGACCATCACGGACAACAGCTCTTTATTTCCCGCACATTTCCATTTTTTTCCTCCCAAAAGGCCTTTGGGTGAAACTGAAAGATTTTGTGCACCAAAGCTGGCCGGCAGAGAAGGACTTGCTTCAACGCTGTCCCATGCTTTGAACAATCTATAATTAAGCGTAAACGTGTCTGGTAACGCATTACCATCTAGCGAGCCAGAGACTGATACATAAATAGTGTCATCGATTGCTGTGAGATATCCATCTATAACATCAGATACAAGAGCGATCGCCTTTTCTTTCTTCATCTCCAGATAGCCTTGAATCAAGATGCCGTCCGAAGGGATATTGATAATCTGGTAGTGAGCACCACCAGAGAAGTAACCGTCTTGATCGACTTCAAACTGCGAATCTAGCAACACGAAATCGATTGCCTCTTGTTTTGCCATACCTAGCCTACTTTTTGTTTCTTTTCTAAACCGACCGTAAAAACATGTGCATAAAATGTAAAGTGATTTGTATGATCGTTGAGCTATTATTACATTTAAGTTGTTAAGCTTTTACTACTGGAAGTTACTTGTGACGAAAATTTTTGAAGTTCAGGTTGATGATTAATGGTCTGTCATGATCTATTTGCCGATTACTGCACTAGCAGAAACACCTTTGCAAAATTAGGTGTATCGAATGTATCAGCCCGATACGAGTGGCCTCGGAAAGGAAAGCTTTTGGAGCTTCCGAAAGTATTCAAAGCTCCAGAGTTATCAGGATCATCATTCGAACGAAACGTTCAGTTAAAGCAAATGGGGCCAACTCTTTGGCGCAAAGTCGATCACAAGCTAATAGCATCCTGGATAGTTCGAGACTGGGGTGGGATAAGGGGCAATAATGATAAGACAATCTACGATTATGTTGAGAGGATTGAGAACAACGAATTTCCAAGTGAATACAAAGGAGTGGCTACTTACTCCAAAATACTTGGATTAATAGATCCAGATAAATGGTGCATCTACGATGCAAGGGTTGCTGTCTCGCTTAACTGTATTCAACTTCTTTCATCTGCAGACCCTCGTTCATACTTTCCATATTTGGCCAGTCAAAATACCAAAATTAATCCTTTCAAGAAGGCCTTTCCCAAATTGCGATTCCTTAAAGATGGTTGGCAAGAAATAAAGCCAAATGATGTCTACATAAGATACAACAAACTGCTTCAGGATCTTATGATCGAGCATAGAATCGAAAGTACATATCTTATAGAAATGGCCCTATTTATCGATTGCGAGGATCTAATCAGTATTGTGCAGGAAAGGTTTTAACCTAATTCCGCCAACAGAATTTAAACCGCTGAAAAGTAGTCAGACAATTTGCAACACGCCGTTGGAAATCCTTATATCGGCGATTCCAGTGCTCGCAGGCACCCATCAAATACTGTGTTCAAACACACTGTTTGTGTTCTGCAGTTGAAAATTAGTGAAGCGAATGACTTTACTACTTCTATACTACAAGCCACTTTTAAGCCACTAATACACTGTTTTTATTCGAATTTATTTTTGGTCCGGCGCACTCATAATGCTGGGGTCGCAGGTTCAAGTCCCGCCATAGCCACCATTTTCTAATTTCATATCCTTCCATTGAGTCCCAGAACCCCTGACACCATTGACGTCGAGCCGGTTTGGTTGTGTTCTATCGTCTCATGAAAAACCATAGGAACCCATTGCATTTGCGGGTACCAGTGCGGGTATTTACCCCCCCCCTGTGCTGTTAAATGCGGGTACGAGATATGCTGACAAATTCAGAGATCAAATCACTTCGCCACTCTGGTAAGAAGGGAGCTGACAAACACCTCGACCGGGACCAGTTATACTTGTATGTGCTTCCGACGGGGACAAAGTCATGGCGATTGAGCGGTTTCTGCGGCCGGTTTGTTATCAGGACCTGCCGGCCTGGTTAGAGGGTTGACGCCCGTCGACTCGGGGCTCAGTCCAGATCTGCAAATAGGTGTGCTGTCTCTGGGTCGAAATCAAAGGCGACCGTTTGGCCGGGTGTAAATATTTGATCGGTGCCGAGACTTGCGATCAGTGAGCTGTCGTCTTGCAGTCGGAAATTGACCACGGTTTCGCTGCCCAATCGCTCTGAAATGCCAACCACTCCGGCGAGTTTTCCGTCCTCGGCAGGCCGCATGTGCTGTGGCCGGATGCCAAATGTCATTGACTGGCCGGCTGTGTGAGCGCGTCCACGGTGCGGTACCCGTGTTGGCGCCAGGCCCGGGCCGACAACAGTGGCGTGGGTGGAGTCCAGTTCGCTGACATTAACGTGGATAAAGTTCATGGCTGGACTGCCCAAAAAACCGGCGACGAATCGATTATTCGGCTCCAAGTACAGATCCATCGGAGCCCCAGCTTGCATGACCTCGCCGTCCCTTAACACGACAATCTTGTCCGCCAAGGTCATTGCTTCGACCTGATCGTGTGTCACGTAAATCATGGTGGCGTCTAACTGTTTGTGCAGGTTTGCGATTTCCATTCGCATATCCATGCGCAGAGCTGCATCCAAGTTCGACAGCGGCTCGTCAAACAGGAAAACCGCAGGCTCACGAACAATCGCCCGCCCAATGGCGACCCGTTGACGCTGACCCCCGGATAATTGATTGGGACGGCGATCCAGCAAGTGCTCCATCTGCAAGATTCGCGCTGCGTTTTGCACCTTGGCGTTCTTCTCTGCGTCGGGCACTTTCGCGATGGTTAAACCAAACGCTACGTTTTCCCGCACCGTCATATGAGGAAAAATCGCGTAGCTTTGAAATACCATGGAAACACCCCGCTCTTTGGGCGGCAGGGCGTTGACCACTTTTTCGCCGATCGACAGATCGCCTGCGGATATATCCTCTAGGCCTGCAATCATGCGCAACAACGTCGACTTGCCACAGCCCGATGGGCCAACAAAGACCACAAATTCACCGTGCTCTATTTCGATGTCTACGCCCTTGATGACCGAGGTGTCACCAAAGTTTTTTTGGACGTTTTTTAGGCTGACGGAGGCCATTTATTTGCCCCCCGCGGAAGTCGTGCCGATGTGTAACCAGCCGTCACTGTCGACCCATACGTCCTCAGGGTCACGCACCTGACCGACGAATTCATCCTGCCAGTTGTCATCAAACCCAATGATCTTAAGTTGGCCGTTCACCTTTAAGATTCGCGCGGCGTAGCGCCGACAGGGAACGGCCCCATCTAAGAATCCCGATGCCATGCTCCAGGGGCCCCGGGGATGATCGGCTACCAGGTAATGGTTCCCGGTTACCGGTGGGACGCCGGCTACGGCTGTGCGGGCCTTGGACCAGTGCTCATCGGCTGTGCAAAACAAGCAGTACCAACGATTTTGGTGTTCGAAGACTTGCGGCACTTCCAACTGGCCAAAGTCACCGGCAAATACCGGCGGCTCCAGGGTCCAGTGAGTTAGGTCGGTTGAGGAGGCAAAGCCAATAGCGCCGCCTGCATTGGGCTCGCTGACTCCCGGCACCCGGGCGGTAAAGTACATCAACCAGCCATCCCCCTCCGGATCGCGCATAACCCACGGATCGCGCATGGCCCGATCATGCCAATGACCGACTTGATGCTCGGCTTCATAGTACTTTGCGTTGGGCCCTGTCAGGTCTAGACACAGGCCATCCCCGACCCGCTGCCAGTTATGCATGTCGGTCGACGTTGCGTGCCCGACTCGCTGATATAAAGCGTCTTCAGACTGGCGGGTGCCGGTATAGAACAAGTGCCACAAACCGTTGTCGTCTTGCACCACCGAGCCTGTCCAGGTGGTTTTGTCGTCCCAAGCGGGTCCTGCAGAGGGCTCTAGGCAGGTACCCAAGTGTGTCCAATTAATTAAATCGTCCGACACCGCGTGTCCTTGCGAAACATTAAAGTGGCGTAGGTGCGGATCGACTAAAGACTTGTCGGCTTGTAAGAAGTAGCCATGCCAACGTTTCCCATCGTGGGCATACCACGAATCCCAGATCCATTTGTCCTCAAGCGAAATCGTCATGTTTGTTATCCCTTAACTCCGGTCGAGGCAATCGACGCAATGAATGCCTTTTGTAAGAACAAGTAAAATGCCAATACGGGCAGTGTGATCATGGTCAGGTACGCCATGACTTCGCCCCAGACGGTGTTGTATTGAAAGAAATATTGCAGACCAACCATCACCGGTCGGTAGGTTTCCTGTTGCACCACAATCAGCGGCCACAGGTATTGGTTGTACATCACCAAGAATTTCAAAATGGCAGCGGTGGCGATCACGGGTCCGCATAGGGGCATCACAACCCGGCGATAGATCTGCCACCAACTGGCGCCCTCGACCCGTGAGGCCTCGATAAATTCGTGCGGCAGCCCTTTAAAGTACTGAACGAACAGAAACACTGTCAGGCCGTCCGCAATCCAAGGAATGATCTGCACTCGGTAGGTGTTTAACCAGCCCAGCTCGAATCCTTCAGCGCCTAACCATGGCAATTTAGAGACCATCAATAGCAACGGGATCGCAATGGTTTCAAAGGGCACGATCATGGTGGCAATGATCATCGAGAACGCAATTTCACGACCGCGCCATTGCAAGAAAACAAAGGAAAACGCGGTTAAAGAGCAGACCAATAGCGTCAGGATGACCGTGGTCGCAGTGACAAATAGCGAATTAAAGACAAAGGTCAGTATAGGTGCCCGAGAAAACGCCGCCTCATAGTTGTCAAAGCTTAGTTCGCCAACCGGTAAAAACGCTCGCATGCTTTCGGTATCCGTCAGCAACTGCAGGTTTGGCTTTAGGCTGGACATGGCCATGAACAGCAACGGAAAAATAAAAATGACCGCGATCAAGACCAGGACCAGGTAGCGCATGCCCAGCATCAGCTGTGCTGAGGGTGCAAATTCGCGCATTATGTTCGCTCCCGGGTTAGGTATCGTTGCAGTATCGAGATGCACAGAACGATCACAAACAACACTACAGAAATGGTCGAGCCCCCTGAAATATCTTGCTTGCCATAGCCCCGTTCAACCGCTTGAAACACCAAGGTTTGGGTGCTGTCACGGGGTCCGCCCGCGGTCATGACGTCAATTTGGGCGAACAATGCAAAGGCTTGCATTGTGATAACAATCAGTACCAATACGGCGGTGTGCCGCAGGCCCGGCCAGGTGATATACCGAAACGCCTGCCAACGAGAGGCCCCCTCGATATCCCCAGCTTCATAATAGGTCGGGCTGATTGTTTGTAGACCGCTTAACCAGATCACCATGTGAAACCCGACGCCTTGCCAAACTGACATGGCCATGATCGACCCCAGTGCGGTCTCTGATTTACCCAGCCAGTCAACCGGCGTGAACCATCCCCACGTCAGCGACGAGAGCACCGAGTTCAATAGCCCATTGTTGCCGTCATAAATAAAACGCCACAGCAGCGACACCACGACAATGGAAACCACCACGGGCATAAAATAGATTGTCCGAAACACATTGATTCCGGCCAGTTTTTGGTTCACCAGCAGGGCCAGCCCCAAGGCCAGTCCGGCTTGTATTGGCGCCACAAACAACACAAACAAAAGGGTGTTGGTGAGCGCTTTCATAAACACGACATCCCGGGCAATCACCACCTTGGCTTGGTCACCGGAGTGCCAGCGAAACCACTCGCGCATGCCCTTGTATTCAGGGGTCGCTTTGTTTCGCGTAATACTTCGCAGACGAGGGTATTCGGGTTGCCCATTATCGTCGCGGAGGATCTGACCCTGAGCGTCCGTGGTCGGTGACAAGGTCACGATCGACACACTCAGCAGTCGTTGATAATTGTCCAGGCCGACAAACTCGGTCGGATTCGGCGAGATCAGGCGCTGGTTAGTCAGGGACAGTCCAATCGCAAATAAAAACGGCAACACAATGAACAAAAAGATCAACGCGGTGCCTGGTAGGGCGAACAGCCATCCAGCTAACTGGGTATTTTTTAGATTTGAATTCATGAGTTCAGGTCGATGAAAGCCCACCCGAGGGTGGGCTTGGCATCAATCAGTGGCCGTAACCCCCGTTGCGCTCGATATCGGCGTCAATTTCATCAACCGCGGCGTCTAGGGTGTCAACAACGTCTGCGCCATTGGCAATGTCCGCCAGTGCTTTTTCGAAGACCTTGGCTGCCACGACATAGCCTGGGCTGACCGGCCGCACCAGTGATTGGCCTTCGGACAAGGCAAAGAAGCTTTCCAATGCGCCACCATTGCTGTAATTGGTGGTCATTTTGGCGGCGCCTGTGGTGGACGGAATCAAGCCGATGCCATCCGAGAACGCAGCCATGTATTTGTCCTGAGTGGCAAACTTAATGAAGTCTGCAGCTCCCTCGGGGTTGGCCGAGGTGGCAGAGACGCCAAATTGCCATGAAGCACCGCCGATGATTGGGCCATTGCCCAGGTCCGGGGCTGGCAGGAACACAACATCGTCGACGCCGCCATCCAAGGTCGCCACAGCGGCCCAGTTGCCGTTCCAGCTAAAGGCGTACTTGCCGTTAATAAAGCCTGAATCCCGATCGGCCGGATCTTGGCTGGTGCCGGGAACATAGCCCTCGGTGAACAATGACTGCCACCACTCACCAAATGCCACGGCGTCATCGCCGTTCAGTGCGCCCTCGGCAGTTTTGTAGGTGCTGCGATCGACAATGTCACCGCCAAAGGATTGTAGGAATGGTGAGTACGCATAGGGGTACCACTCGCCGGTCCAAGCCATGCCCAGGTCCAGTGCATACTCAAATTGGCCAGAATCTTTGGCGGCCTTGAGTGCTTGGTTAAACTCACCCAGAGTCCAAGGGTTGTTCAGCGTAGGCGTGCGCAACCCTAGTGCGTCCAGTGTTGACTGGCGTGCATACAACGCCTTGGCGGCGTCCCACAGTCCAATCGAGTACAACTGGCCGTCCCAAACGCCTTTGACGCTGGGTAAAAAGTCGTCGAAGTGTGATTCATCAATGGGCAGTGGTTGCATATAACCCGCCCAGGCCCAGTTCGGCATGACCGGTCCGTCAACGTCAATGATGTCAGGCAAGTCCCCAGCTAGTGCCGCAGCGACTACGGAGTCGTTGTAGCTCTCTTGGGGAAAGTTTTCGAGCACCACCTGATACTCACTTTGGCTTTGGTTAAAGTCGGTCACGATTTGGTTGATAATTTCGGCCTCAACCTCGTTACCGGCCCCGTGATACCACATGCTCAAATCCGCAGCGGCCAAGGCTGACCCGCTGTAGACCAATACAGCGGCGGCAGTCAGTTTATTTAGGTTTAGGTGTTTCATGAGCTGATCCTCTTTACTTTCATTATTGAATCGTTGAACTCGCTAGCGATGTCACCGACGACCGCCAGACCACAGGCCCCGCGACCAAACGCGGAGAATCCGTTGGGCCAGTACGCCCTTTAATCATGTCAACCAGTTGTTGTCCTGCCAGCCGCCCCATGTCGACATAGGGCAGCTCGACAGTGGTTAGGGTTGGATACAGGGTTTCCGCAATGGCTTTGTAGTTGTCATAGCCAGCAACTGAAACCTCCTCAGGCACTCGAATACCTCGGGTTCGTAATAGTCCGTATACGCGCAATGCCATTTCGTCGTTGCCACAACAAATGACGCTAGGTTTGGAGGGCAGTACTTGGCTAAGCGCGTTGTCTAAGTAGGCGTTTAAATCAGAGGCTTGGCGACTGTGACCCTGTTGGACCCAGCTCGTGTCGATGGGCAAGCCCGCACCTTGCATTGCCTGACGATAACCCTCTAATCGCAGTGCGCCAGCGGCCGTATTTTGATCTAGCCCCAGAAAAGCGATTCGCCGGTGGCCGTGCGCGATCAGGCGCTCGACTAAGTCCCGCTGGCCTGCGATATCGTCGGGTAAAATAGACGGGGTCTGTTTGTCGTCATAGCAATTCACTAGCAGGACAGGAACATCCGCCTTGTACACGTCAAGATTGACCTGTTGGTGGTGGTCAGCAACGTAAATTAGTCCTTCAACACGGTGCTCAAGAAACGCCTCGATCAGTCGTGGCACCCGGTCGTAATCCTCCCCAGTGTCAGCGATGGTCAGAATTAGATCGTGTTCGGCCATCACTTTTTGAATACCTTGGATCAAGAACAGGTCGGGCAGACCTCTCGGTTCATTGGTGTCCGGGATTTGGCTGATAGCGCCAGTGATTAAACCGACCAAGCCTGAGCGGTTTGAGCGCATCATTCGGGCCGCCTTTGACGGACGGTATCCAAGATCGTGGATGGCGGATTCCACACGCTCCCGCGTGGATATGCCCACCGGTGCGTCGGCGTTGATCACGCGGGAAACTGTTTTTGGTGATACCCCAGCAAGTTTGGCTACGTCGTATATAGTCGGCATTAGGACTTCTTATTGTGAATGACACCGCTGTCATGACATCGATGACTTTAGCAATCAGGAGAAAGGGGTGTCAATGCCTTTGCTGAGAATTCTACGCTATCCAATAGAGGGGTTACTGGCGGATTAAAAAGCGGCCGAGAATCTGTCGTTCGCGTAGAAAGCCTTCAGCCGGATAGTGCTGACTTGCAAATTTTTTGGACATCTGTCACCTCGTTTTTGAATCGTGGTGACACGTTAAGAGACGCTCTGACAGAAGTATGCGGATTTAATGCGGGAGGTTTTTCCGTATACTTT